>Ga0079305_1000046_pt1 | contig 257313 bp, 199 predicted proteins | sample LMS_cellobiose_e_FD_79183 | JGI IMG/M metagenome (GOLD analysis project Ga0079305, IMG submission 79183) | Rumen-fistulated moose microbial communities from Alaska, USA - LMS_cellobiose_enrichment | ecosystem: Host-associated > Mammals > Digestive system > Stomach > Rumen fluid ... | reverse complement strand
TCGAGCGCTTCGCCCGTATAGGAAATGAATATGGTGGGGATACACAACGTATCATCGACGATGAAGGCCGGCGAGGACGGATCCCAGGCACTGTAGCCGCGGGCCTCGAAGGTGTTGCGGATACCGCCGTTGGGGAAACTCGATGCGTCGGGCTCCTGCTGCACGAGCAGCTTGCCGTTGAACTTTTCTATCACATGGCCGGGATCGGCATGCTGGATGAAGGCGTCGTGCTTTTCGGCCGTACCGTCGTTGAGCGGATGAAACCAATGGGTATAATGCGTGGCACCCCTTCTCATGGCCCACCTTTTCATGGCGCGGGCCACCTGCTCGGCAATATCGGGACTGATGGAGCCGCCCTGCTCGACCGACTGGCAGAGTTTGCGGTAGACGCCCCTTGTTAGGTAGCGCCGCATAGTCGACATGTTGAAAACGTTTTCCCCATAGTAGTCAGATACTTTGCGTCCGACTTTCTGGGCGGGTACTACCTGGTGGTCGAAGGCTTCTTTTACCAGATGGAATCTCAGGTTTGCCATAGCAGGAAGGGATGGTGGTTTATCGTGCAAAAATAATCATTTGGCGGCAAAAGCCGCAATACTTCCCCGGCTTTATTTTCAAAAAAACCGACGCGGAAATATTTCTGCAGATTTAATTTGCAACAAGTCTCAAATAAATCTATATTTGTAGGCTCATATGTGCGCATAAGGGAGAACATATTATCAATCAACATACAATTATCAACGAACTAATTTGATTTAAAGCTATGAGAATCAGCAAGTATTCCTTCGGTACCGGCGACCGTTTCGCCCATCAGGGTGAAGCCCAGCTGAGTGCACTGATCAAGGCCCGCAAAGAACTGGGCATCGATTTCACCCCTGTGTGGAACAAATCGAACCGCGAACACAACATTGTCCATTCCGAACCGATTGACACCCGCCGGGAAGCTGACGCCGCTGTCAAGGCCCTGGGATATACCGGCCCCTACTTTGTCGATGCCGACCACATCAACATGAACAATGTCGACCGTTTCATCGACTGCTCCGATTTCTTCACCATCGACGTGGCCGACTATATCGGCAAGGCTGCTCCCGCCGACGACATCGACGCTTTTGTCAAGCGCAATGCCAAGTATGTGGGCAAGCTGACCATCCCCGGCATCGCCGAGCCTTTCGACATCACCGAGAAACTGCTGCGCGAAAACGCTGAGAAATTCCTCTTCGCCGCCCAGGAAGCCGGTCGCATCTACCGTCATATCGCCGAAGTGAAGGGTGCCGACAATTTCGTGCCTGAGGTTTCCATGGACGAAGTCGACGAAGCCCAGACCCCGATCGAAATGTTCCTGATCCTGAGCGCCCTGGCTGGCGAAAAAGTGCCTGCCCAGACCATCGCTCCCAAGTTCACCGGCCGTTTCAACAAGGGTGTCGACTATGTCGGCAACGTGGCCCAGTTCACCAAGGAATTCGAACAGGACCTGCTGGTGATCGATTTTGCCGTCAAGGAATTCGGCCTGCCCGACAACCTCAAGCTCAGCATACACTCCGGCAGTGACAAGTTCACCATCTATCCCATCATGGGCGACCTCATCCGCAAGTATGACAAGGGTATCCACGTCAAGACCGCCGGCACTTCCTGGCTGGAAGAACTGATCGGTCTGGCCATGGCCGACGACGCCCAGGCCCTGAAGATGGCCAAGGCCGTATATAAAGGTGCCTACGGCCGCTTCGACGAGCTCTGCGCCCCCTACGCCACCGTCATCGATATCGACCGCAGCAAGCTGCCCACCATCGAGGAAGTGGAATCCTGGAGCGGCAAGAAATTTGCCGACACGCTGCGCCATATCCCCGGCAACAAGGATTACAACCCCAACTTCCGTCAGTTGATCCATGTAGGATACAAAGTGGCCGCCGAACTGGGCAAGGACTACACCGATGCCCTCAGCCGCAACAAGGCTGTATGCGCCGAACAGGTCATCAGCAACATCTACGAGCGTCACATCCTGAGAATGTTCAAAAAATAAATACTAACCCAAAACTACAAGATTATGAACAAATATTCATTTGAAGACCTGAAAGGTAAAGTATGCGTCATGACCGGCGGTGCCGGTGTCATCGGTGCCACCCTGGCTCGCGGTCTGGCTTCGGCCGGCGTGAAGACTGCCATTGTCGATATCAACGAAGAAGCCGCCACCAAACTGGCTGCCGAAATCCAGAAGGAATACGGTGTCAAGACCATCGGCGTAGTGGCCAATGTACTTGAGAAGGAATCCCTGGAAGCTGCCAAGGCCAAAGTCAACAAGGAACTGGGCAAGATCGAGATCCTGATCAACGGAGCCGGCGGCAACTCTCCGAAGGCCACCACGGGTGTCGAACAGATGGTCGAAGAAGACAAGAAGAATCTGGATGCCACTTTCTACGGCCTGTCGATGGACGGTTTCCAGAGAGTCTATGACCTCAACTTCAAGGGCACGCTGCTGCCCACCATGGTTTTCACCGGCGATATGCTGGAAGCCGGCAAGGGTGCCATCATGAACATCTCATCGATGAACTCCTACCGTCCTCTGACCAAGATTCCCGCCTACTCCGCCGCCAAGGCTTCCATCAACAACCTGACCGAATGGCTGGCCGTACACTTTGCCAAGATCGGCATCCGCGTCAACGCCATCGCTCCCGGTTTCTTCCTGACCAACCAGAACCGCTTCCTGTTGATGAAAGAAGACGGCACGCCTACGCCTCGTACTGAGAAGATCCTGAACAACACCCCGATGGGCAAGTTCGGTGAACCCGAAGACCTGATCGGTGCCACCCTGTACCTGTTGAGCGACATCTCTTCGTTCGTCACGGGTATCGTCATCCCCATCGACGGCGGTTTCAGCGCCTACAGCGGTGTCTAGTCGTTCATTCTAATCATTTGTTGCAATGTTATATTACAGCAGAGGTTCCAAAACCGACAATATCACTCCCGATGAGGTTCGGGCCATATTGAAGGAGGTTTTCGACAAAATGGGTAAGAAAAATCGGGTGTTGGCTTTGCCCCCCGATTTTACCCGTTTCAATTCCTATGCCGGACCGATCACCGAAATGGTCTATGACTATTACGGCGACACGCTGACGGATGTCATGCCGGCCTTGGGCACCCATTCCCCGATGACCGAAGAACAGATCCGTACCATGTTCGGCCACGTGCCCATGGACAAGTTCCGTGTACACGACTGGCGCAACGACGTGGTGACGGTGGGCGAAGTCCCGGCAGAATATGTCAACAAGATATCGGAAGGCCGTTTGAACTATTCCTGGCCCGCCCAGGTCAACAAACTGCTGCTCGATCCCTCTTTTGACCTGATCCTGTCTATCGGCCAGGTGGTGCCTCACGAGGTCATCGGCATGGCCAACTACACCAAGAACCTGTTTGTCGGTGTAGGCGGCAGCGAAGGCATCAACAAGAGTCATTTCATCGGTGCCACCTATGGCATGGAACGCATCATGGGCCGGGCCAAATCGCCCGTGCGCGACGTGATGGAATATGCCAAGCAGCACTTTATCAGCCAATTGCCCATCGTATTCATTCAGACCGTTTTGGCCAAGAATTATGAGACGGGCAAGATGGAGCTCAAGGGCATCTTCATCGGCGACGATTTCGAATGCTTCCAGAAAGCAGCCGATTTGTCGCTGGAGACCAACTTCATCATGGTGGACCACGAGATCAAGAAATGTCTGGTCTATCTCGATCCCGAAGAGTTCAAGAGCACCTGGCTGGGCAACAAGAGCATCTACCGCACCCGTATGGCCTTGGCCGACGGTGCCGAGCTCGTCGTGCTGGCCCCTGCCCTGAAGGAATTCGGCGAAGACAAGACCATCGACGGCCTGATCCGCAAATACGGCTACAAAGGCACGCCCCACACACTCAAGTGCACCAACGAGAACCAGGACCTGCAGGACAACCTGGGCGCTTCGGCCCACCTCATCCACGGTTCTTCCGAAGGCCGCTTCACGATTACCTATTGCCCCGGCCCGGACATGAGCCGTGAGGAAATCGAAAGTGTCGGCTTCAACTACGGTGACCTGGATGCCGTGATGGCCCATTACGATGTGCCCCATTTGAAAGACGGATGGAACACCATGCCCGACGGCGAGGAAATCTATTACATTTCCAATCCCGCACTGGGTCTGTGGGCCTATCCCGACCGTTTCAAAGACTAAAAGATGAAGATCGTCTGCGACAATAAGATCCCCTTCCTCAGAGGAACGCTGGAGCCCTACGCCGAGGTGGTTTACCTGCCCGGCGCTCAGACTACGGCGGAGGTCGTTCGCGACGCCGATGCCATCATCACCCGCACCCGTACCATCTGCAACGAGCAGTTGCTCAAGGGTTCGAAGGTAAAGGTGATTGCCACGGCCACCATCGGTTACGACCATATCGATACGCATTGGTGTGAACAAAACGGCATCGTCTGGAAAAACTCCCCGGGTTGCAACTCCTGGTCGGTCAAGCAGTATATCGCCTCTGTGCTGGTCTGTCTGGCCCAGCGGCACGGCTTCCGTTTCCAGGATATGACCCTGGGCGTCGTGGGGGTGGGCAATGTCGGCGGCAAAGTCGCCGAAGTCGCTTCGCTCATGGGCTTCAAAGTCCTGCTCAACGACCCGCCACGTGCCCGCAAAGAAGGCAACCGGGGTTTTGTATCGCTCGATACCCTGCTCTCCAAGAGCGATATCGTGACGGTACATGTACCTCTGACGGCCGAAGGCGAGGATGCCACCTGGCACTTGTTCGACAAAGAACGCCTTTCCCGGCTTCGTTCTGACCAGATCCTGATCAACAGCTCCCGGGGCGAGGTGGTCGACAACCAGGCGCTCAAGGCGGTGTTGAAGGCCGGTGGCCTGAAGGCAGCCGTACTGGATGTCTGGGAGGGCGAGCCCGCCCTGGATGCGGAATTGGTCGGTCTGTTGGACATCACCACCCCGCACATCGCCGGCTATTCGGCCGACGGCAAGGCCAACGGCACGACCATGAGTGTCCGCACCGTGGCTCAGTACCTGGGCTTGCCCCTGACCGACTGGACGGCTTCGGGTGTGCCTGCTCCCACCCAGTCGTTGGAGTTCTCGATCGATGCCAAAGGCAAAACAGACCAGGAGGTCATTTCGCAGGCCATCCTCTACACCTACGATGTCCGCATCGACAGCGATTTGTTGCGCGGTTGTCTGGAAGGTTTCGAGCAGCAGCGGGGCGATTATCCCGTGCGTCGGGAATTCACCGCCTTCACACTTCATCTCTCCCATGCCGGTGCCGATTTGGCGGCACGTCTGGCAAAAATAGGATTCAAAATCATTCAATAACTATCTAAACATTTAATTATGAAAGCAGTATCTGATATTGGACTGGTCGGTTTGGCCGTCATGGGTGAAAACCTGGTCCTGAACATGGAGAGCAAAGGTTTCCATGTCAGCGTGTTCAACCGTACCGTCGAAAAAGTTGACAGATTCATCAATGGTCGCGGTGCCGGCAAGAATTTCTACGGAGCCCATTCTCTCGAAGAGTTGGTGGCTTCCCTGAAATCCCCGCGTCGCGTGTTCCTGATGGTCAAGGCCGGTCAGGCAGTCGATGATTTCATCGAAAAGCTTATCCCCCTGCTCGATCCGGGCGACATCATCATCGACGGCGGCAACTCCCATTTCCCCGACACCGCACGTCGTACGGCCTATGTCGAAAGCAAAGGCCTGCTCTACATCGGTACCGGTGTTTCGGGCGGTGAAGAAGGTGCGCTGAAAGGCCCGTCCATGATGCCTGGCGGATCTCCCGCCGCATGGCCCTATGTCAAGCCCATTTTCCAGTCCATCTGCGCCAAGGTCGAAGATGGTTCGCCTTGCTGCGACTGGGTAGGTGAAAACGGTGCCGGCCACTTTGTCAAGATGGTCCACAACGGCATCGAATACGGTGACATCCAGCTTATCTGCGAATGCTACCAGATCATGAAGGACATCCTGGGCATGACCAACGAGGAAATGCACCAGACCTTCGCCGAATGGAACAAGGGCGACCTGGACAGCTATCTGGTCGAAATCACCCGTGATATCCTGGCCAAGAAGGACGAGGACGGCAAGTATGTCCTCGACTACATTCTCGACACCGCCGGTCAGAAAGGTACCGGCAAATGGACTGCCATCGCTTCCCTGGATCAGGGTGTTCCCTTGACGCTGATCGGTGAGAGTGTATTCGCCCGTTGCCTGTCGGCCCAAAAGGAAGAGCGCGTCGCTGCCAGCAAGGTGCTGGTCGGCCCCAAGCCTCAGAAGTTCACCGGCGACAAGAAGGCCTTCCTGGAAGACCTGCGCAAGGCTTTGTTCTCGGCTAAGGTGGTTTCCTACGCCCAGGGCTACACCCTGATGCGTGCCGCTGCCAAGGAATACAACTGGAACCTGAACTACGGCGGCATCGCCCTGATGTGGCGTGGCGGCTGTATCATCCGTTCGGTCTTCCTGGGCAAGATCAAGGAAGCCTTCGACAAGAAGCCCGATCTGGCCAACCTGCTGCTCGATTCCTATTTCCAGAGCAAGCTGGCCGATGCCCAGCAGAGCTGGCGTAATGTCATCGCCTGCGCTGTCATGAACGGCGTTCCGGCTCCCTGCCTCTCGGCTGCCCTTGAGTATTACGACGGCTACCGCAGCGAACGCCTGCCCGCCAACCTGCTGCAGGCCCAGCGCGACTACTTCGGCGCCCACACCTACGAACGTACCGACAAGCCCAGAGGTGAGTTCTTCCACACCAACTGGACAGGTCATGGCGGCGACACGGTTGCCGGCACCTACATTGCCTAAAGCAAGTATCTTCCTGATATATGACGAGGACGGCCCATCGGACCGCCCTCGTTTGTTTTATGCCGGCTGACATGACAGCCGTTGGGATCTGGCAAGGCAGACTTATCTGACAATGACTTTCTGCTGCACTGAGCGGCCATCGACCGTGAGCCGTACCAGATAGATACCCGGCTGGGCGGCCGAAGAAAGCGGCAGGCAGTAGCGGGCGCCGCCGGTGACCATCAGGCGACGGATCTGCTCTACACGACGTCCCTGCATATCGTACAGTTCCAGACGGGCCAGGCCGTCACAGGGCACGGTAAAAGTCATCTGTCCGTCTGCAACGGCCAGGGACAAATGCGCTTCCCTGCCCAAAAAGACTTGCTCGGCTGCCGTGGGCGACTGCTCATATTCGTAGGGACCCAGGTCACGGGCGGCACCGCTCACAGGCTGCCAGGTAAAGGGGAAAGCCTCGTAGAGCGGACTGCGCAGATCCAGCCCTTTGTCTATCAAGACAGAATTGGCGCGAAGACGGGCGAAACGCGTCGGCAGGCTGCCGTCCACACCGCGGGGCGCTTTGGCATCCTCTTCCGACAGACTGATGTAGTCGGCCTCCGAGAAACCAGTATTGATCACCTGGCGGGTCCAGGCGTTCTTGATGACGGTCAGTGCGTTGTGGGAATCGCTGAAGCGGCCTTTGATTTCAATCCGGCCCAGGCAGACATTGTTGTAGAACTCAAACTTGGTCGAATCCTCACAGTCTTCGAACATGAAATCGTAGCCGTTGCCGAATGCCAGGCAGTTGACCAGTTTGACGCCGTCCTTGTGGCTGTTTTCATCGAAGCCTTTCACCGAGCCGGTCTTGTTATTGTTGAAAGCCACGCAATTCCATGCCTCGTGCACACCCTTGGAAGAGCCGCCCGTACCGTTGCCGCCCAGTTTGATGCCATTGCCGTTGCCCTGGAAGGAGCCCGATGCTTCCACCCAGTCGAACAGACTGGCACGTCCCGACCCCCAGGCCCAGCATTCGATCAACTGGACGCCGAAATCGGTCTCATACAGGTCCCAGGCATCGTCGCTGTTGTCCCAGGCCCGGCAGCGGATAAAGCGGTTGCCCAGGCCATTGTGCATTTTGCAGGCAAAACCGTCGGCATCGCTGCCGAAGTTGTCGCTGTCGCAATTCAGGTAGGAATCGCAGTCGATGATGTCGTTGTAGGCGCAATAAGAACCGTCGTTGGCGCTGATGCCGGGGTGCGAGTCGCTGAACTTGTGTCCGAAGCCCAGTTGCAGGCCCGTGTCGTCGTTGTAGCTGAAAGTGCAGCGCTCGATGATGTTGTGCGAGCCCTCTAGTTTGATGCCGTTGTCGCCGGCCCGGGTGATGTGCAGACCGTAGATATGCCAGTAGTCACCTGCGAGAAAAATGCCGCGGATACTCTGTTTCTTGGGCTGATCCTTGAAATTGAGCACCGGAAACTCGCCGGGGAAGGTCTTGATGGTATAACGGGCCGATGCCGTGCCGCTTTTGGTGATCCTGACCGTGGTCTTGGATCCGTCGGCTTTCATTGTGGGATAATAGGTGCCGCCGCGCACGTAAATGGTATCGCCCGGCACAGCAGTATCGACAGCCTTCTGGAGATTATAGTAAGGATGTTCCCACGACCCGTCGCCGCTGTCGTTGCCCCAGGTGGCCACATACAGGCAGTGCTCCGTGCTGTGCGGGCCCTCCCAGAGGAGCGTATCCTGCGGCTCAGGATTGACGGGTTCTCCTTCACTTCCCTGTCCGCCGCTGACGGAGCCCAGGACGATTTGTATGTCGTCCAGGTAAATGGTACCGTTCTGGCAGGTGAACCTGACATAGACAGCCGTGTCGTTTTCCTGCGATTGGAGACTGTAGGAAGCGCTGCCATAGGGAGTGGACGACGAGGCGATGGCCGTACCGACATCATTCCAGTTGATGCGGTCGGTGGATTTCTGGATCAGCAAGGGTTTGCCGCTACCCGACCCCCGGAACTTGAAACTGAGACTGCCGGGTTGGAAAAGGGCCGGTGTCTCGACATAGCTGCCCGTCGACATGGTGGCCCGCTGACTGTTGTTGTCCTTCTTGCCACAGACGCCCATGATGCGCCATACTCCGGAAGACAAAGTGACCTCTGTTTCGGTGTCAGGTGCCGAAGAAGGCAGTCCCTGTTCGAACCCTTCGGTCAGCGTCTCTGCTCGAGAAATGAGCAATCCACTGATAGTCAATACTATTATAACAATCGTTTTTCTCATCTTTGCAAAGGGTTTGTCGGAGCAAAGAAAACGATTATTTCTGAGAAACACACAAAAAAAGAGACGATTCTCACGAAGAGAACCGTCTCTTTTGCCACAGAATTGGATGTTATTCCGAAAACAGCGCTGTCGAGAGGTATCTCTCGCCCGTATCGGGCAGCAGTACAACGATGTTTTTGCCGGCGTTCTCAGGACGGCTGGCCAGCACTGTGGCAGCCGACAAGGCTGCTCCCGAGGAAATACCCACCAGGATCCCTTCGCGCTTGGCCAGCAAACGGCTGGCCTCGAAGGCGGCCTCGTTTTCCACGGTCAGGATTTCGTCCACTACCTCGCGGTTGAAGGTGGCAGGGACAAAACCGGCACCGATGCCCTGGATCTTGTGCGGACCGGGGGCTCCTCCACTCAATACGGGCGAGGATGCTGGCTCGACAGCCACGATGCGGATGGCCGGATTCAGCTGTTTGAGGCGCTTGCCCACGCCGCTTACCGTGCCCCCGGTGCCTACGCCGGCCACGAAAATATCTACTTTGCCCTGGGTGGCATCCCAGATTTCCTGGCCGGTCGAAGCATAGTGTTTCTGGGGATTGGCCATGTTCTCGAACTGCTGCAGGATGATGCTGCCGGGAATGTTGTCGCGCAGTTCCTCAGCCTTGGCGATGGCTCCTTTCATGCCGGCAGCGCCGGGCGTGAGTTCCACCTGTGCCCCGTAGGCCTGCACCAGACGACGACGCTCGATGCTCATGGTCTCGGGCATGGTCAGAATCAGATGATAGCCTTTGACGGCCGACACCCAGGCCAGTCCCACACCGGTGTTGCCGCTGGTGGGTTCGATGATGGTGTCACCCGGTTTGAGCAGGCCACGCTTTTCGGCATCTTCAATCATGGCAAGAGCGATGCGGTCTTTGACGCTGCCGCCGGGATTGAAAAACTCCACCTTGGCAATCAAGGCATTGTCAAGTCCCTGTGCTTTCGAGAAGCGGGACAGTTCGACCAGAGGGGTGTTTCCCACCAAGTCCGTGATGTTTTTCGCAATCATAGTAATAGAAATTTATTGAGTTAATAATCAGATTTGTTCCAGGGCCTGCGAAAGGTCGGCGATCAGGTCGTCCACATGCTCCGTGCCGATCGACAGACGGATCGAGGCAGGCGTGATATGCTGCTGCTTGAGTTCTTCTGGGGTCATCTGCGAATGCGTGGTGGTGTAAGGATGGATCACCAGGCTCTTCACATCGGCCACATTGGCCAGCAGGGAGAATATCTGCAATGAGTCGATGAAACGCCAGGCTTCCTTCTCTCCCCCCTTCACCTCAAAGGTAAAGATGCTGCCGGCTCCCTGGGGATAGTATTTCTCATAAAGTGCATGATCGGGGTGGTTTTTCAAGGAAGGATGATTGACTTTGGCCACCTTGGGATGGGAAGCCAGGAACTCGACCACCTTCAAGGCATTGGCCACATGACGCTCCACGCGCAACGACAGTGTCTCCAGCCCCTGCAACAGGATCCAGGCATTAAACGGCGATATGGCCGCGCCGGTGTCGCGCAGGATGACCGCACGGATACGTGTCACGAAGGCGGCTGCCCCGGCCACGTTGGCAAACACAGCCCCATGATAGCTTGGATCGGGCTTGGCCAGTGTGGGATATTTGTCGGCATTGGCCTTCCAGTCGAAAGTGCCGCCATCGACGATGACACCGCCCAGGCTGCTGCCATGTCCGCCGATAAACTTGGTGGCCGAATGGACCACGATGTCGGCCCCATGCTCAATGGGCCTGATTAAATAAGGCGTACCGAAAGTGTTGTCAATGATCAGCGGAATATGATGGGCATGGGCCAACTTGGCTAGATTGTCCAGATCGGTGACATCTGAATTGGGGTTGCCGAAAGTCTCGGCATAGATCACCTTGGTCTCGGGGCGAATGGCCGCCTCGACAGCTGCCAGGTCGTTGACATTGACAATGCTGTTGCTGATGCCCTGGGTGGCCAGCGTGTGGGTAATCAGGTTGAACGAGCCTCCATAGAGGTTGTCGGCTGCGACGATGTGGTCGCCCACACCCAGAATGTTCTGCAGTGCATAGGTGACGGCAGCGGCGCCGGAAGCGACGGCCAGGGCGGCCACTCCGCCTTCCAGTGCAGCGATTCGCTGCTCGAAGACATCCTGGGTGCTGTTGGTCAGACGGCCATAGATGTTGCCCGGATCCTTCAGGGCAAAACGGTCGGCGGCATGCTGTGAATTGCGGAATACATAGGAAGTGGTCTGGTAAATAGGCACGGCGCGGGCATCGGTCGCGGGATCCGGCTGTTCCTGTCCGACATGCAGTTGCAATGTCTCGAAATGAAGTTTTCTGTTCGTACTCATAGTCTTGTTTTTTTATGTTTGAAATTTGTTTGAGTTTTCTGTTGTTTCGACGTGGCAAAATTACATCGACAAAGAATAATCTTCCAAATTATTTTGTAAGTTCAGTAAATAATTCTACATTTGCACATTCAAACAAAATTATCAACCAATACGAGACTCAAATATGGGTCCCCGCAGAATAAAAAACTTCCCATGGCATATCTGGATCAGACCGACATCCTGCTGCTGCAGGCCCTGCAAGAAGACGCCTCCCTCACCACCAAGGAACTGGCCGCCAAGGTCAACCTCTCGCCCAGTCCAGTGTTCGAGCGCATCAAAAGGCTCAAGGAACAAGGATTTATCCGCAAATATATTGCTGTTTTGGATGCAGAGAAACTCAACTGCACCTTCGTGGCCTTCTGCTACATCAAGATGAAGCAGCATTCCTTCGAGAACGCCCAACTCATCATGAAAGCGGTGCAGCACATGGAGGAAGTGTCCGAGTGTTACAATATCACCGGTGACTACGACTTCCTGCTCAAAGTCTATGTGGAAAGCATGAAAGCCTACCAGGAGTTTGTGTTGAGAATCCTGGGTGAACTGGACTGCATCGGCGGGCTGAACAGTTCCTTTGTAATGGGCGAAGTGAAGAATACCCGTCAGATTCCCTTCAAGGCCGTACTCAGACAGGCCTCTTCAGATAACCTCTAATCAAAGGCCAGGCCGCTGTAGCGGCGCAGATAGAACTGGTCGATGACGCCATTTCCCTTGCGTGTGACCAGAAAACGGACGATCTCGGCCACTTCCTCGGGCTGGATGAGTTCTGAGGGCTTGATGTCCGGACGCATTTGAGTGACCATTTCCGTGGCTACTCCACCCGGTGAAATGAGATGTACGCGGATGCCGAAGGGCTGCACCTCCTTGGCAAACACTTTGGTGAACCCCGTCAGGGCATGTTTCGACGAAGCATAGACCGATTGGTTGATATAGCCTTTGAAGCCCACCACCGAAGCAATATTGATGACAATGGGCCTGGTCGATTGCTTGAGGTAAGGCAGCGCCTCCTTGCAAAGGAAGAAAGGCGCACGGGCATTCACAATCATGATCCGGTCCCACTGTTGCGGTGTGACATCGATAAAACTGCCCGATTGGGACAAGCCGGCACAATTGACCAGCACATCGATGCCACCAAACCGGGCAACCGTCTGGCGGACAATGTCGGCCGGCGCTTTTTCCTCAGCCAGATCGGAAACAATTGGAATGGCTTCCACGCCTTTTTCCCGGGCTGCTTCGACCACGGTTGTCAAGGCCGTGCTGTCGCGGCCCACCAATGCCAGATCATAGCCGCAAGCGGCCAGTTCAAGGGCAATACACTTGCCTATTCCGCGCGATGCGCCTGTCACCAATGCTATCATAGTCGTTATTATTATAAGGTGTCCCTGCCATCATTCGCAGGCATGAAAAAAGGCTCTGCCACGGTCGTCAAAGACTTGCAGAGCCTTGGAGCGAAAAACGGGACTCGAACCCGCGACCCCGACCTTGGCAAGGTCGTGCTCTACCAACTGAGCTATTTTCGCGTTTGCGTTTCAGGACAGGATTTCCCTCAATGCGGGGCAAAAATACAGCCTTTTCCTGAAACTGCAAATCTTTTTTTCGGAAATGTTCGAAAAACCTCCAGGCTCCCCTATTTGATGCCCAGTTTCTTGCGGATGTCCTTGGGCACGGCATCCTTGTGGACCAGGATATTGATGGTCTTGTAACGGACGAAAGCCTCAGACACATACCAGATGCCCTGATACTTGCTGCTGGTGCCCCAGGAGTTCTTGACCATGTAGTATGGCTTGCCGTTCTGGTCTTTGGCCAGGCCATAGATGAGCATGCCATGGTCGTCGGTGGTTTCCCAGTTGTCGTAGCCCTGCTGACGCATTTCCTCGGTCACTTCCATCTCAGGCAGCGGCTTGGCCGTGAGTTCCTTGCGCTTGTCGGCGGCCGACAGTCCCAGCCAATGGGCCATGTCACTGCCGGTGAGATCGGCTCCCTTGCCTTCATCGACCACCACGCCGATACCCTGGCGGCTGAAGCCCGTTTCACTCACATCGGCGCCCCAGGCGATGGTATAGCCCTGGTTGATGGCATAGGAGAACACCTGCATGAACTCATCGAGCGGCAGATTGTACGACTGGGCCTGACGCCAGTTGTCCTGGATCTCCAGGGCAAAAGCGGTATAAAAGGGATGGTGTGTGAAAGATGTCAGCGACACATAGTCGTCCATATTGAGACCCAGCGACTCGGCATAGGACTTCGGGGTGTATTTCTTGCCTTTGTAAACGAATTCCTCGGGGCAAACACCCAAATAGGCGTCGTAAATACCTTTTAATCCGTTCTTCCAGACAGGGGTGAGCTTTTTGGGATTGCTGGCCAGCAAGGCCTTGAGATAGCCCTCGGCCACAGCATCAAGTTCGTTGTGGACAGGCAGCGTGTCACCGTAAAGGATGCCAGGCATCACCTCCTGGGGCACCATGCCGTAGTTGCAATAGGCCACGTCGTAGAAGCTGCCACCAGGCGAGAACGAGACATCGCCATGCAGCCGTACACTGCGCTCTGCCCGGTCTTCCATGGTCTTGTGCACCACAAACATTTCCGACAGATCATACTCTCCTTTGCCCAGCCGGAGGAGCTCCGACTCAAAGAAACCGATCGACGAGAAACTCCAGCACGTGCTCGAACGGTTCTGGTTCTTCACCGTCGTGATGGGATTCTCCTTGACGGTGGTAAACTGGAAGCCTTCCTCCTGGGCTTCAGACTTCTTCTCTTCCTGCGCCATGAGCGGCATCATCGGCAGCGCCACTGCCAGCAGGGCAATCATTACTCTTTTCATAACTGTGTATATTGTTTGATTGTTTACATTGTACGATGCGAAGGTACAAAAAAACGGGACAAATGCATTGTATTAAAGACATGAAGCCATATTTTATCTTTATTGGCTTGGGATTATGTTGCCATGTGCCTACATTTGTCCGGATTAAGTGGCAAACAGATTTATTCACCAACCCATAAACAACTGCATTATGAAAAGAACAACGATGACATGCACTCTTGTGGGCGCCATGATGTTGATCCTGATGCCGGCCAAGGCACAGTATCCCAGCGTTCCGCCGGAGATCGCCGCCGCTTCTGAGGCTATGATTGCCCGGGCCAAGCAGCGTTCCGACTCCATTTTCGCCTCTTTCAAGGATATTCGTGAAAAAGAAGCTGCCCAGGGCCGTCCCTATGTACCCTGTGCCAGAAGACCGGACGATCTGGTCAAAGCCGACATTCCCGCTTTCCCGGGTGCCGAAGGCGGTGCCATGTGGACCCCTGGTGGACGTGGCGGCAAGGTTCTTACCGTGACCAATCTGAACGATGACGGCGAAGGTTCCTTCCGTTGGGCTTGCGAACAAGGCGGTGCCCGTATCGTGGTCTTCAACGTGGCCGGTATCATCCGGCTGAAAACCCCGCTCATTGTCAAATCCCCGTACATCACCATTGCCGGCCAGACTGCTCCTGGCGACGGAGTCTGCGTAGCAGGTGAATCGGTGTGGATCGACACTCACGATGTGGTGATCCGTCACATGCGTTTCCGCCGCGGTGAGACCAATGTGGGCCGTCGCGATGACTGCATCGGCGGCAACCCCATCGGCAACATCATGCTCGACCACCTGTCATGCAGCTGGGGCCTGGACGAGAATATTTCCTTCTATCGCTACATGTACCAGCCCGAGAACGGCGGTCCTGCCCAGAAGCTGATGACGGTCAACGTCACTATCCAGAATTCCATTTCCTCCCAGGGTCTGGACACCTACAACCACTCGTTCGGCAGCACCATCGGCGGTATCAACAACACCTTCGCCCGCAACATCTGGGCCAACAACACGGGACGTAACCCTTCGATGTCGAGCAGCGAATTCAACTATCTGAACAACATCATCTACAACTGGTACCACCGCACGGGCGATGGCAGCGGACACTCCTACAACGTGTTCAACAACTATTTCAAGCCGGGTCCTGTCACTCCGAAGGACGAGCCCATCGCCTACCGAGTGTTCCGTGCCAACGGCCGCGGCCGGACACCTCACTGGGCCTATGTGGAGGGGAACATCGTCGAGGGTAACGACACGGTGACCAAGAACAACTGGGACGGCGGCGTGCAGGACGGCCACTCGGCCGAAGACCTGGCCTTCATCCGCTCGGACAAGATGAAAGAGATGCCTCCTGTGACCATCATGACGGCCAAGCAGGCCTATAAGTTTGTCCTGGCCAATGCAGGCGCCCTCTACCCCAAGCGTGACATCGTGGACCAGCGCGTCATCCACCAAATTGAAACCGACGAGGTCTATTACGACCCCAAGGCCGATGAAATCGATTACTATCAGTTCCAGTACCGTCGTCTGCCGCAGGATTCCTACAAGAAAGGTATCATCACCGATATTTCGCAGGTGGGCGGCTATCCCGAATACAAGGGTACTCCCTATGTCGACACCGACAAGGACGGTATGCCCGATGCCTGGGAAACCAAGTACGGTCTGAATCCCAACGACCCGAGTGACGCTGTCAAAGACTGCAACGGTGACGGTTACACCAACATCGAGAAGTACATCAACGCCATCAACCCCAAAAAGAAGGTCGATTGGACCAATCTGAAGAACAACTACGACACCTTGACCAAGGCCAAAGGTAAACTGCTGTAGTCATTTCCAGAGCTGATCACAACACACCCCTGTCGGCCAACCGACGGGGGTGTTGTTTTACGAAAGGTTGTCGCATCGTTTCAATAACTGTACTCCAGCCCTGCCTTGATCCAGCGGCCAGGCTGGACGATGCCGCCGTAGTCGCAATACCGCCGGTCGAGCAAGTTGTCGGCCTCCAGGCTGATACACCAATGGGCATTGGCCCATCGTAGCCGGGTATTCAATAGCCAGACCGGATCGTAGGAAAGCACGCTGCCGGCCAGGTCGGTGTACTGCCCTGCCCGCTGCCTGTATTGCAAGACCGTTTCGCAGCTCAATCCCTCGTATAGCCTGAAAGCCAGCCTGACAGAGAGTTTGTGCCGTAAATAATCCAGGGCATAGAGCGACAGCATTTCTCCGGCATCTTTATCCGTTGTACAAAAGGAGTAATCCACTGCCATCTTTTGCATACAGGCCGATAGTCCCGGCATATATGCAATGCTGCCCTCCAGACCGACAGCTCGCACTTGCGTATGGTTAACGCTATGCCATTGCGTCTCATCGGGGCGGCGGACCCAATCGATAAGCTGCAACCCCAGCCGGCCATATAGGCTCAGGCTGGCCTGCCAGGGGCCATGGGACAACTCGTAGTCGAGCGCTGCCTGGTGGCTGATTTCAGGTCTGAGGTCGGGGTTGGCTATTTGGGTGGCACTCTGGTAATACAAATCCGTGAAAGTAGGCATTCTCAGGGAACGGCCCCCATGCAAGCCAAAACGACCGGGGAAAAACTCTGGACGCCATGTCAGCGTAGCTGAGTAGCCGTAATACCAGCCGAACATGGAATGCCAGCCACCGGACAGTCCCAACGAGGCGGACCAGCGATCCCCATTGAAATACTGTTCCAGGTAGGCGGCTGTCTGTTGTCTTCGCTTGCCGCGATCCAGGCGGATACTGTCCGGAGCGAAAGGGGCTCGCTGCGGATGGGAAAGAGGCTCTCCCAACACATTGCTCAGGATGTGGTCGTCGGTCAGGCTGATGCCGGCCAAAGTCTTGCCCCCGTCTTCAAAACAAGTCAGTGAGGCCTTTACTCCAGATGAAGCCGTGAGATGATAATTGTGCGTAGTGTACCAGGCAGGCCGCTCGGACAGGCCATCGCGGAAGAGTTCGAAACGGTCGTTGTGCAGCCTGATCCAGGCATCTGTCTCACATAGCAGCCTCGCCTGACCTTGCCTTAAAGATGCCGAGGCGAAAACCGTCTTGCTATCTTCGTACTGATCTGGATAACGCAGGGAATAAAAGCCGTTGGCGCCGAAGCACTTGTTTTGCAGGCCGGCTTGCAGATTCAGACCACCGCCCTTGCCCAAATCGCGTCTGAACTGCACAAAGGCATCTTGTTTGCGAACATCAGTGTTAAGTGTATATCCGTCTGTTTTCAAGGCCGAAAGCGACAGGGTCCCTTGCCAGGCGCCCAGCCGGTGACCCAGTCCCAAACGGGCCGAGCGCAAGCCATATTGGCCTGCTTGGGTCCCTACCTGCATATGGCGGCCTACCTGCTGGCCGGTTACGATGTTGACCGCGCCACACAGGGAAGGCTGTCCCGCCAAAGAGACAGTGGTACCTTGCAATACCTCAATGCGATCGATCATCGACAAATCCAGTGGCAAATCCAGGTTGAAATGTCCCGTCTGGGCATCGGTCACGTTGATGCCGTTGATCAGCACGGCTACTTGGTCGAAGCTGCCGCCTCGCATCGACAGGTCGGACTGCATACCCAGACCGCCCCGGGTACGGACATCCAGTCCCGGCAACAGTTGCAACACTTCACTGAGGCTGCCGACTGGCAGACGGTCGATATCCTGCGCCCTTAAGACTTGTATGGAATGCTGCGATGAGGAAGCGATATCGACGCGCTGGGCCGCAACGACGGCCTCCGACAGGGCAATCTCGGGATCTTCATCCTCCTGGCCGGCCAGCACCGGCAGCAAAAACAGATTCATGAAGAGAAACAAGAGTGCGCCGGCCCGTGCCTGCCCGCTCTTGAGCAGCTGGCAGTCGCCCATGCAACTCTTGAGACGGCCGATACTCACCTCACGGTGCAAAGAGAGGAACGCAGCATAGGCTCTGCGGACAAAACGTCTGAAACGCAGGGCCTGCGGCCGGCCGAAATCCCGATGGAAACGCTTGTTCATCGATGGGTGAAGATTTAGTTGTTGTGCACTGCAAAGTTCTGAATCTTTCGACTCTTTTACAAGAGAGGACAAAAAAAAAGACGGCCGCGACCATGGGCCACGACCGTCCTCAGCAATGATAGGCGGATATTATTGCTTTTTACCTGGCGTTGTGAAGTCTGTGACCTTCTCACTATAGACGACAGGATGGATTTCGTCCGACGACCACTGGATGTAGCCGCGTACATAATAGGTGGTGCCGGGATTGACGCCCTTGACAATGAACTTGACCGTCTTGGAACCGTCCTGATTGTCATAGACGCCAGTGATGGTTTCATCCCACGAACCCTTTTCAAGATTCATGTGCAGGAATGCATTGTAAACGTCATCAGACACAGTGGGATTGCCGGTCGTGTTGTAGCAGGCGCCGATGGCGATGGGATCGCCCGTGTCAAAATAACCGGTGCAGGCGATACGGAGTTCATCGCCCTGTTCGTTGGATTGCACTTGCTCGACTCTGATCCAGTTTACTTCCTGGTCTCCACTGCCCTGACCGCCTTGACTGCCAGCCTTTTCGGTGGAGTGAGTGTTCCAGTTGCCCAGGATGGGCACCTCACCTCGCTTCATCTGCACCCAGGCGCGGACATTGTACTTTACGTCCGGGGTCAGGTTGCTGATCGTGCCGACAAATTTCTGACCGTTGTTTTCCCAGGCCGATGCGGTGCAGTCGATCTGCTGTGCCGTGCCGAACTTGGGCTCGCCTTCGCTCTCAGGGCAGTACAGGAATCCGCAGACAGCGTCCTGGAACATTTCCGGGCCGGTGATGTCGCCGGTGAAGTTGGATTGTACCGTCAACGTATTGGAGGTGCGCGACACCAATGTCACATCGGCCACGCCGACGTTGCTGCCACTGCCGCTTTCGCCTTCGCTGGTCTCAATGGTTACCCCGCCATCGGAATCGTAAATGAGCGGATGGATGTCTTCCGATTCCCACTGCATGTAGCCGCGTATGTAATAGACCGTTTTGGGACTGACATTCAAGAGGAAGAGCTTGATGGATCTGGAACCATCTTTGTTCTCGTGGATGTCACCCAAGGTTTCATCGAAGCTTCCCGTCTGGAAATCGTAGTGATCGAAGGCGTTGTAAACGATGTCATTGATGGTGGGATTGCCGGTTGTGTTGTAGCAGACACCGATGGCGATCGGGTCGCCCGTGTCGAAATAGGCCGTACAGTTGACCTCCAAGGCATTGATGTTGGAAAGATAATGCACTTCGCCGAGGCGGATCCAGTCGGAGGCCGTGTCGCCACCACCATTGTTTTGAGAGGTTTTCATCGTGCACCAGTCACTCAGGACGGGGTCTGCATCGGGCGTGAGCAGCAGCCAGGTACGGACATTGTACGACGTTTCTGCCTCCAGGTTTGCGATCGTACCGACAAATTTCTGACCGTTGTTTTCCCAGGCCGACTGCGTGCAATCGATCATCTGGGCTTTCCCCCACTCGGGCTCGCCTTCGCTCTCGGGGCAATACATGAATCCGCAGGCGGCATCCTTGAAAGGCTCGCTGCTGGAATAATTTCCTGTGAAGGAGGCACGAACCGTCAGCGAGCTGCCTGTGCTGCTCTCAAACTCCGGTTTGGTCACGCCAATGCCGTTGTCACCAGTGTTGGTGGCAGCATCGGGATCGAACTTGATGGTGAACACGCCGCCATAGTAGAAAGAACCTTCCGACATGCCGCCGTCTTCCGTGCGCTTGGACAGATAGACATAGCAACGGGCCGTTTTGTCATTGTCGGCTTTGATGCGAGAACGGACAAATATCTGACGTCCGTCCTGGGAGGCATCGACCTGCATGTGAGTGTCGCGGCCCTGGTCGTTACCGTTGAAATAGCGCGGCGGGGTGTTCTCCTTGCCTACTGGATAATAGCCGATACCATAAGTGTAGTCGCGTCCGTCTTCGGTGAAGATGTTCGAAACCAGTTGCTCGTTGTTGATGCGGAAATTCCAGTTGTAGGTGACGAAATAGATGTTGCCTTCGCGCTCCCATGTGGGATTGCCAACGGCGCTGATGGTGATGTTCTCATCGCTGTAGCTGCCGTCACCGGTATCGTCGCCGTTGTCGCCATTGCCGTTGCCATTGTCGTCGTTACCGCCGCTGACACGTTTGAAATAGCCCTCGAACGTGGCTTTTTCGCCGGTGCCCGGGACAGCTTCGCCCGTGAGGATCAACTCATCGGAGTTTTTGATTTCGGCGGTGAAGGTAAACTCTTCATCATTTTTGGGACGGACCGTAAGTTTGTTTCCATCGATTTCGTACTGGAAGCGGTCCCTGATATCGTCCAGGTAACCGCTGCCGTCTTCCAGCATGGTGATGGTCAAGGTGAAATCGACGCGTTCATCGTTGATCAGAATCTTCTCGGAGCGCCAGGTGCCGACCAGACTGTCCTTGGACAGGCCGCCCAGCTCTTCGCAGGAGACAAAAGGCAGCAGCAGGAGTGCTGCCATGAGTAATTTGAAAATCTGTTTCATAACAAATGAATTAGAATTTGATTGCGACAAAGATAATTATTCTTTCAAAAAAACAATGTGGTGCAAATCACCACAACAGCAAATATTTAGCCGACCCCTGTGTGAAATATCGGCAAAGAATCATAGATTTGCAGGAAAATCATCACGCTGATGCGCAAGTCGGCCCTGCTCCTTATTATATCGCTCACCTGGAACCTGGCATTCCCGGCTGCCCGTTTCATCAATTATACGGTGGCCGACGGTCTGAGTTCCAACACCGTGCATGCCATCGTGCAAGACGATGAAGGTCTGCTATGGGTAGGGACGCGCAACGGACTGAACCGCTTTGACGGCGTCAGATTTGAACATTTTGACCATCACAGCGGCCTGCCCGACAATCTGGTCACCTCGCTCTGCGTCGATCGGGAGTCGCGGGTGTGGGTGGGCACTTCAAGAGGCTTTGCCGTCAAGGGCGTCAATGGTTTCGAATCCTTCCCCGGTCGGCATGTCCGGGCCCTGCTTGCCACAAGCGACGGCCTTGTCTGGGCAGCCACCAAGGACAGCATCCTCTACAAGTTGCGTTACGACAAGGGCGAAGGACTCGTCAAAATGGATTCGGCACGTTATGTAATAGGTGACTTCGAAGGTGATTATCCCTACCAGCAGATTCACCAGGACAGCCGGGGCTGGCTGTGGCTGGGCGGGCGCATCGTCAACAGCCAAGTCATCAAAAACAAGGAATCAGTTGATATAGAACCAGTTCCATTCCCGCACGGTGACAATACCGGCAGCTATGCCACGGTGGCCGGTGGCCGCCTGCTGGCCTTCGACGATTATTACAATTGTCTGCTGGAACTGGATGTACAAAACATGAGATACCGGCAGCTGGGCCGCATGCCCATTGCCCATGGCAGCTTATTGTATGATTCCCGGGAACGGCTCTGGGCAGCCGGTTCCTACGGGCTGGCACTGGTCGACATGGATAATCCTGCCGGCAGCCAGGTCCTCCGTCATGATCCGGAAGATGCCTCGTCGTTGGGATCGACCGAACTGTTCTGCCTCTACGAAGACCATCAGGGCAACCTGTGGGTGGGCGGCAACAACGGGCTGTCCGTGCTGTCGCCATTCATGCAGCAGGTTTGCATCCTGACCCGCCGCAGCGGACTGCCTTCAGAGCAGATCACTGCCCTGATGCAGAGCCGTGACGGCCGACTGTGGATGGGTACAGCCGACAACGGTGCCATGGTATTGGACATGGAAAGCGGACAGTTGCAAAGAGTCGATTACCGGATAGCCAAACGGCAGAACGAGGGCTATGTCTCCTGCCTGTACGAGGATCGTCAAGGAACCGTCTATATAGGTTTATGGGCCGGTTGCGGCTTCAATGTATGGCAGGGGGGCAAACTGAGCCGTGGCGTGGTCAGCGGACCGATCCCAAAAGTGCAGCATGTCGTGGCCGAAGGCGACCGCATCACCTCCAACTGGATTGCCGATTTTCTGGAAGACCGCGACGGTCGGTTCTGGGTGGCGACTTGGGAAGGCGTAGGTTTGAACCAATGGGACCGTGCCTCCGGCCAGACCTTGCCCATCCGGTGGCTCAGTCCGTTCAAATATCCACGGCCTGGCGTAGACAGCAATATCTATCTCAGTTCCCGGCTGGCCAGCCGTTTGCTGGAAGACCGACACGGGAATCTAGTCTATGGCACAACGGAAGCCGGTCTCAACATCATCGACCGTCAAACCGGCCTTGTTACCAAATATTTAGCCCGGCCGTCCCGCCCGGGAGCCCTGCCCAACGACTATGTCACCGACCTGAGCCTGGCTGCCGACAGCACTTTGTGGGCAGCTACGCGAGGTGGACTTTGGACGCCTTCCGGCCAGACTTTTCTGGAAGGCATCTGCGTCCAGTCGCTGGAATGCGACCGCAGCGGACGGCTCTGGGCTGGAACGGAAGGCGGTTTGTATTTCATCGACACAGACCACAGTGTCGGGGTGGCCCATCCCTCGGCCGGTTTTCTGACTGACTGCTACGGAGAACATGCCTCCTATACACTCCAAGACGGTCGCTTGGCCTTCGGCGGCCCGTCGGGCGTGGTCCTGTTCCATCCCGATAGCCTGCTGGCCTACCCCTGCCCCGCTCTTTTATTGACACAGTGGCAGCTGGACGACAGGAATCTTCGCTTTGCCTTCTCTTCCTCCGACCTAGCCTTGGCCGCCAAACGGCAGTATCGCTACCGGCTTGACGGAGTGGACGAGGATTGGACAGAAGCCGTCTTTCCCACCCTGTCGGGGCGCTACAACGGCCTGCTGCCGGGCAAATACTGCCTGCATCTCCAATACACCGATCTGTTCGGTCGCTGGCAGGAGGACCGGGAATACCGGGAAGAAATTGTCATACCGGTGCCCCTGCTGCTGCGCTGGCCCATGCTTTTGCTGTACGGACTGGCCCTTGTCCTGCTGGTTTGGTTGATCGTCTTTCTTCGCGAAAAGAAACTGAAATCCGACCGGGACCGTCTGGAAAAAGCCGTCAAGGAAAAAACCCTCCGCATCCAGGAAGAGTTGGACACTCGCAACCATTTCTTCTCCATCATTTCCCATGACCTGAGAAACCCCGTTCACGGCATGCACCAGTTGGCCACACAACTGGAACGCCAGCAAAAAGACCTATCGCGTGAAGTGCTGGGCCAGGGATTGACTCAGCTCAAGGTGGCCGCTGCCGACACCCAGGACCTGCTGGAGAACCTCTTGATGTGGTCGGTGAGCCAGAAAGGCCTGCTGGAACCGGTATTTCGACAGGAAAAAGTGACAGACGTGGCCGAAGAGGCGCTCCGGAACATCCATGAATCTGCTGCCGCCAAGCAGATACAGACCGAAGTGGAGATACCGCAGGAAATCCTTGTCATGACCGACCGCAATATGCTGGTTGCCTGCCTGAGAAACCTTTTGGACAATGCCGTCAAGCATTCTCCACAGGGCGGGCGCATCCTGCTCTCGGCCCGACAGGTCCAGCAGACCGTCAGCCTCTCCATACGCGACCAGGGACCGGGTATGGAAGAATCCATGCTGAAAAAACTGTCCCGGCCCGGCCGGCTGGGGCTGGTCATCACCCAGGAACTGCTGTCGCGCATCCATGGCTATCTAAGTGCCTGCAATCTCCCGGAGGGAGGCTTTGAAATCACCATTATTCTCAATCAACATGTCTGACAAAACCAACATCCTGCTGGCAGAAGACTCTGCCGTGTTTGCCATGGGGTTGAAACTGATCCTGTCGGCCGAAGCGGATATTGCCCAAATAGATACCGCCACCGATCCCCTCTCTGCCATGGCCTATCTCCGGGAACATCCGGACACCGACCTGGTCATTATCGACATAAGCCTGACGCGTGAACAAGATGGACTGACGCTGTTGGAGCGTATCAAGGAAACCTTCCCGGCCATGCGGACGATGGTTTTGTCGCAGCACAAGACCCCGGCCTATATGCAGCTGGCCATCAGCTATGGCGCCAATGCCTATCTGGCCAAAGACTCGTCGCCCGAGGAAATCACCCGGGCCGTCAAGCGTGTAGCGGCCGGCTACAGTTTCTTTTTCGGGGAAACCATCCCCGATGAGATGCGCAGCGAAATACTCCGACCGAAAAAAATCGGTGAAAACACTGCCTTCAGTAAATTAAGTGCCAAGGAAAGAGAGGCCTTGCAACTGATCACCTACGGATACAGCAACCGGCAGATTGCGACGGCCATGCAGGTGGCCACCACCACCATCGATACCTACAAGGAGCGCATCAAAAACAAGCTGGGATTCGACACCATTGTCGAGTGTGTGGCCTACGCCGTGGCTGAACATCTGGTCGAGACGCGCTAAGACCAAGCATGCAGTCAGCCCCACAAAAGGCTATTTCCATCCGCCCAGTTGGCAGACCGGATGATTGAAATAAGTGTCCTTGAAAGGTTCGTCTGCCAGCGTGAAATGCCACCATTCCGAGTCGAGGGGCTTGAATCCGTGAGCCAGCATGGCACGGCGCAGAATCATGCGATTCTCGAACTGTTCAGGCGTAATGGAGCGCCCCTTCGGACTTTTGCCGTTGTCGCCGGTGTATTCGCCCGTTACAGGATTGCCGCAGAAATCGGGATGGCTTTCAGGACCGAACCAGTCGAAAGTACCGCCCATGTCCACTTCCTTTTCCGTATTCATATCAAAGAGCGTCAGATCGACTGTCGAGCCACGGGTGTGGCCGCTCTTGGCCATGATGTAGTCCTGATCGAAGAGCACACTCTTTTCCAGATCGGGATAGAAATACTGTTTCATGCTGGTGTCGGGTATGTCGGCAGCCCAACGGACAAAGTGGTCCACCCCACACTGGGGCCGGTAGGCATCGTAGATTTTGAGGCGGTAACCCTGGCTCATGACATCGTCGCTTACAGCCTTCAGTGCCCGGGCGGCCTGTGCGGTCAGCAGGGCAACTGGCTGCTGATAGCCGTCTATCCGCGCTCCGACAAAATTATAAGTGCCGTAATAACGGATTTCCAGGATGGCATCCGGCACGGCATCTGTCAAGTTGACAAAATCTTTCTCGAATTCTCTGCCCTCATTCGGCTCACAGGCGGTCAGCAACAGGCAAACCGGCAAAAATGCGACAAACCATTTTTTCATAGTCCTATGCTTTTTTCTTGTTTTCACATGGCAAAAATAATCATCCTGCGTCGTTGATGCAAATCGAAAAATGGCAAGACAAAAAAAGCGTCAAATATTTTTTGTGGTTTCGTAGAAATGCTGTACTTTTGCGCCCGTTATCTGGAAAGGATAATGACTCCGTAGCTCAGTTGGTAGAGCAATTGACTCTTAATCAATGGGTCGTGGGTTCGAGCCCCACCGGGGTCACAGCAAAGGGGAATGTCTCAAAAGGACATTCCTTTCTTTTTACCCCTCTATCTCGTCCAGCTCCAGCCATCGCAGTTCCTTGGCATCCAGGCATTCTTTCAACTGCGGCAATTCCCGGCAATACGCCTCGATCTGGCCGCTGTCGAGTTGCCCGCTGGCCAGGGCGTTTTCCAACTCATTCTTACGGGCCTCCAAGGCGGCGATCTCCTGTTCCAAAGCCTCGTATTCCCGCTGCTCCTTGTAGCTTCGACGGTTCTTGCGCCGGGACGCGTCGGCAGGAGATTCGCCCATCTGTACCGTTTTCCGGGCGGTTTTGCCGGCCTGGGCCGGGGCTGATTGCTTTTGACGACGCTGTTGCTCGTCTTTTTGATCCTGCCACTGCCGGTATTGGGTATAGTTGCCCGGGAAATCCTGCACCCGTCCGTTGCCTTCGAAAACCAGCAAATGATCGACGATCTTGTCCATGAAAAAGCGGTCGTGCGAAACCACCAGCACGCAGCCCTTAAATGAGCGCAGGTATTCCTCCAGGATATTCAGCGTGACGATATCCAAGTCGTTGGTCGGTTCGTCGAGCACCAGAAAATTGGGGTTGCGCATCAGAACGGTGCAGAGATACAGCCGCCGCTTCTCCCCTCCGCTCAGTTTGTGGACATAATTGTGCTGTGTTTCGGGCGTGAACAGGAAGTGACTCAAAAATTGCGAAGCCGACAGGCGGCGGCCGCCCGACAATGTGATGTCGTCGGAGATTTCCCTGACCACGTCGATTACTTTCTTACCCTCGTCAAACTGCAAGCCTTCCTGGCTGTAATAGCCGAAGGTGACCGTCTCGCCGATGTCAAAGCCGCCTTCGTCGCAGGGTTCCAGTCCCAGCAGCAGTTTGAGGAAGGTGCTCTTGCCACTGCCGTTTCGGCCGACGATGCCCAGTTTCTCATAGCGGGCGAAATTGTAGTAGAAATGGTCCAGTATCACCTGGTCGCCGTAGGCTTTGGAGATATACTTCGCCTCAAAGATCTTGGAGCCGATATAGGTGGCTTTGACATCGAGCTGCAGCTGTTCTTCGCGGCGGTATTGCGACACTTCTTCCTTGAGTTCATAGAAAGCTTCCTTGCGGGCACGGGCCTTGGTCCCCCGGGCCGAAGGCATCCGCCGCATCCAGTCCAGTTCGTAACGGAACAGGTTGTTGGCCCGGGCCAGATGGGCATTGGAGGCATCGATGCGTTCCTGTCGTTTTTCCAGATAATAGCTGTAATTTCCGTTGTAATTGTAGAGCCGTCTGTCATCGATTTCCAAAATACGGGTGCAGACGCGGTCCAGGAAATAGCGGTCGTGCGTCACCATGAGCAAAGTGATACCCGATTTGACCAGGTATTTTTCCAGCCACTCTGTCATGGGCAGGTCCAGGTGGTTGGTCGGTTCGTCCAAGATGAGCAGTTCCGGCTCGGAGATAAGGGCGTTGGCCAGGGCCACCCGCTTACGCTCGCCGCCCGATAAACAGCCCATGGGACGGGAAAAATCGGGAATACTGAGCCGCGTCAGGATCTGTTTGACACGCACCTCGTAGTCCCAGGCCCGGTGAAAGTCCATCAGGTGCAGCAACTGCTCCATTTCGGCATCCATCACCTGCTCCCCGTCCTGCCGGATTTTCTGTTCGTAGCGGGCGATGACGCGCACTGTCTCGCTGTCGGTCTGGAAACAGGCCTGCATCACGGTGGCTGCATCGTCCACCTGAGGCTCCTGAGGCAGGTAGGACACTCTCAGTTCGCGACGGAAGGTCACCGCCCCGGCCTCATAATCTTTGTCGCCGGCCAGGATGTTGAGCAAGGTGGATTTGCCCCGTCCGTTCTGCGCGATCAGGGCGATGCGTTCGCCTTCGGCCACTCCGAAGCAAATATCTTCGAACAAAAGCAGATCTCCGTACGATTTGGTCAGATGATCCACCTGCAGGTATGGGACACTTTGCGACATTGATTAATCTGGAAACAGGGGCTGCAGGCACTGGGCCGTGAAACTGTCCGGGCAACGGGCCACTTCGCGCGGGGTGCCGCAGCAGACCACCCGACCTCCCTTGCGACCGCCGTCAGGCCCCATGTCGATGATATGGTCGGCCAACTTGATGACATCGACGTTGTGTTCGATGATGATCACCGTATTGCCCTTGTCCACCAATCGGTTGATAACCATCATCAACACGCGGATATCATCGAAGTGCAGGCCGGTGGTGGGCTCATCCAGTACATAAAGCGTATTGCCGGTGTCTCTCTTGGCCAGTTCGGCTGCCAGTTTGATGCGCTGCGATTCGCCGCCCGAGAGCTGGGACGATGGCTGTCCCAGTTTGACATAACCCAGGCCGACTTCCTGTATGGTTTTGATTTTCTGAACAATTTGCGGCTGGTTTTCAAAGAAATCCACCGCAATGTTGATGGTCATGTCCAACACATCGGCAATGGATTTGCCTTTGAAACGCACTTCCAGCGTCTCGCGGTTGTAGCGCTTGCCCCGGCATTCGTCACAAGGCACGGTGACATCGGGCAGGAAGTTCATTTCGATGGTCTGATAGCCGTTGCCCTTGCATTTTTCACAACGGCCACCGGCCACGTTGAACGAGAAACGGCCGGGCTTGTAGGCACGAATCCTGGATTCCGGCAGGCTGACGAAAAGATTACGTATATCGGAAAAAACACCGCTGTAGGTGGCCGGATTGGAACGTGGACTGCGTCCGAGCGGTGACTGGTCGACCGAGACGATCTTGTCGATGTAACGGACACCTTCGATGCGGTCAAAAGGCAAAGGTTCTTCCAGGCTGTGGTAGAAATGCTGGCTCAGGGCGGTCTGCAGCGTACCGTTGATGAGCGAGGATTTGCCGCTGCCCGACACGCCGGTCACCACAATCAACTTGCCCAGGGGAAAGGAAACATCGATGTTCTTCAGATTGTTGCCCCGGCATCCCGTCAAAGTGATGGCATGGCCGTTGCCCGGGCGCAGTGTCCGAGGCAGGGGGATTTCAATTTCACCGCGCAGGTAGCGGGCTGTCAACGTGTCGGCCTTCATCAACTCTTCCGGAGTGCCGGCAAACACCAGGTTGCCACCCAGCCGGCCGGCCCGGGGACCCAGATCGACGATATAGTCTGAGGCAAGCATCATGTCGCGGTCGTGCTCCACGACAATGACCGTGTTGCCCTTGTCGCGCAGGGCTTTCAGGGAATTGATCAAGCGCAGGTTGTCACGGTAGTGCAGGCCGATGCTCGGCTCGTCCAGGATATAGAGCACATTGATCAGCTGTGAACCAATCTGAGTGGCCAGCCGGATACGCTGGCTCTCACCGCCCGACAAGGTGGCCGAACCGCGGTTCAGGGAAAGATAGTCCAGCCCGACATCCAGCAAAAAGCCCAGACGTGTCTGGATTTCCTTGAGAATCTCGCCGGCAATGTGCTGTTGCTTGTCGCTGAGATGGGCCGGCAGGGCTTGGAACCAGTCGTGCAGTTCACGGATGTCCATCCCGGCCAGATCGGCGATGTTCTTGTCATGTATCCTGAAATAGAGAGATTCCTTCTTGAGCCTTTGTCCCTGGCACAGCGGGCAGGTTTTCACCGAAACATACTGGTTGGCCCATTTCTGTGCCGTGGCCGAGGCATCGCCTTCCTGCATCATTTCCACATACTTGAGCACGCCTTCGAAATGGACGGTGTAGTTGTCCAGGCCCAATGAAGGATTTTTGATGACCAGCGGCTCGTCGGTACCGTTCAGGATTTCGTCCAGTGTATCCTCGGACAGCTGCTTGACGGGTGTTTTCAAGGTGAAACCCTGCCGCTTGAGAATGGCTTCCACCTGCCAGAAAAGCATGCTGTTCTTATATTTGCCCAAGGGGGCGATGGCGCCCTCGTAGATGCTCAGGCGCTGGTCGGGAATCACTTTGTCCAAATCGACCTGTCGTATCTGTCCCAGTCCCTTGCAACGCGGGCAGGCACCCTGGGGAGAATTGAAGGAAAAATGGTGCGGCGCCGGGTCGGGATACGACAGCCCCGTGTCGGCGCACATCAACTGGCGGCTGTAATGGCGTATTTCACCGCTCTGCCGGTCCATCAGCATGATCAGGCCGTCGCCGGCCCGCATGGCTGTCTGGATGCTTTTGCGCAGGCGATGGCTTTCCTTGTCGCTGACCACCAGTTTGTCAATGACTATCTCAATATCGTGGGTCTTGTAGCGGTCCAGGCGCATGGCCGGTTCTATCTCGCGCAACTGCCCATCGACACGGACGTTCAGATAGCCTTTCTTGCGCAGGGATTCGAACAGTTCCTGGTAATGGCCTTTGCGACCCCGCACACTGGGCGCCAGCAGATACACGCCCCGCCCCCGGTAGTCTTTCAGAATCAGTTCGAGTACCTGCTCCTCTGTGTATTTCACCATCTTTTTACCCGTCACATAGGAATAGGCTTCGCCAGCGCGGGCATACAGCAAGCGGATATAGTCATAGACCTCGGTCTGGGTGCCGACCGTGGAACGCGGATTCTTGTTGGTGGTCTTCTGTTCGATGGAAATGACCGGACTAAGACCGCTGATCTCATCCACATCGGGACGTTCCAGGTTGCCCAGGAAATTGCGGGCATAGGCCGAGAATGTCTCAATATATCGACGCTGGCCTTCGGCATAGATGGTGTCGAATGCCAGGGACGACTTGCCGCTACCGCTCAGGCCGGTAATCACCGTCAGGCTGTAGCGGGGAATCTGCACATCGATGTTCTTCAGATTGTGGACCCGGGCACCAAAAACAGAAATGCAATCAGCGTTTTTTTTCATAGTCTGTCACCCAGGCAGGATTGTGGACATAGAGTTTGGCGGCATCGAAAAGCAGGCTCTCCTTCACAGGAATGCGCACCTGGTAAGTCCGGTGCTGCGTGTTGTCCAACTGGTTGTCGCGCAGCCAGAGATTGGCTTCCTTGAGTTGCAGGTAGGAAATGCCGTGCCGACGGGCAAAGACTGTCCAATCAGGCACACTGCCCTGCACACTCACCTCGCGGTAGGCCACCGGTTGGTACAAATCGGCCGACTTGAGCTGGAATCCATAGCTCTGGGGATGTTCCAGCACCATTTTCATGGTAATGAGCCGAAAGATATAGCGGCTGGTTTCCTCCGACAGCCAGAGGTCGAAGAAATCATCGGTCTGCTGTCGTTCCAGTTCGGCAGTAATCCGGCGTTTGCCGGCATTGTAGGCAGCCGCCGTCAGGAACCAGTCTCCGTAGAGTTCGTAGCACTCCTTCATGAATTCACAGGCCGCCTGGGTTTCCTTCTCGATATGATAGCGCTCGTCTATCTGATCGTTCACCACCAGACCGTTTTCACGGGCCGTGCCGGGCATGAACTGCCACAGACCGGCTGCACCGCTCGGCGACAAAGCCTTGGGATTGAGCGCACTCTCAATGCAACAGAGATATTTCATATCATCGGGGATGCCATTCTTCTTCAGGATCGGCTCGATGACGGGGAAATAGCGGTTGGCCCGCTTGATGATCTGCAATGTCGAGGAATGCATGTAGTTCATGGCGAGCATTTCGCGGTCGAAACGCTCGCGCAGGTCCAACCTGACCAGATTGACTTTCTGCCCGCAGAAAACAGCCTGGGCAGGAATGGGAATGGCATAGGAAGAAGCCGGGTTCATTTCGTTCTGCGATGCGAGCGGCACAACTGCCAACAGACAGCAGAGAAGGGTCATCGTACAGTGTTTCATCTTCTACTCCAGCAAATTGATATCACCTTTTCTGACATATTCCACCCCGTCCGAACCGGTCGCCGTGATGACATAGAAATACACACCGGGATTGACCGGCCGGCCGTGCCAGGTACCGTCCCAGCCCAGCGACGGATCGCGCCACTCGAACAGCACATTGCCCCAACGGTTCATGATACGTCCGTGAAACTTGACCAGCGAACGGTAGGCCACCTTGAACTCGTCGTTCTCGCCCGGCGTGGAGCGAGGGGTGAAGAAGTTGGGACAATCCAGGAAGGATTCCGTCACCGTGACGGTGAATGAGGCTGAATCGGACGCAACGGCATTCGAGGCTTTCAATTTGACGACAAAGCTGCCGGCCTGGTTGAAGACATAGTTGATATCTGTCTCATTTCTATACAGATAGGTATCCGTGGAACCGGGCGTGGTGTAGATGTACCAAATGGTATGGGTCGTGGGAGGATTGACCTGACTCAGGAAATTCACTTCGAGGGGGGCCGGGCCGGTCAGTCCGTCGGTGCCGCCGCCCACTTCGTTGTCACCCTTTTCTTTCTCAACGACCAGGGCCTGGGCATGCGTCACCACTTTGACAGCCGTGTATGAGGCCATGACAGAGGCGCTTGCCAGGCCGAAATACTCGGCAAACTGGTCGCCGGTCAACTCGAACAAGGTATTGTCGAGCGGGGCTTCGACATTGATGCTCGAAAGATAGCCTTCACGCTCCAGGGTCACTTCCTTGGCACGGTAGCTGTTGGTGGCGGCATCCCACTCCAGGTCGACATAACGGAAGGTGTGCTTGCGATTGAGGTAATAGGCCCGTCCGTCCAGTCCGCGATAGGCCAGGTCGTCGGCACAGCCGCTCACAATGACCTGCAGGCTCTCGGTGATGTCTTCGGCCTCGGTCACGGGCACCAGGGCGGCATATTGGCAGGGATGCAGCTGATAGTCGATGACGTAGACTGCATGACGCCCCGTGCCGTCCTCGACAAAGTAGCCGCAGTCGGCGCTCAGATTATTCAGGATGGAGGCCGTGGCTGTTTGGGTGATATCGAATGCCGACAGTTCGACAGCATCGTCAAAGGCATGCGTGTAACGATACCAGCGGCAGGCAGCCGGATTGTCACTATTGTAGGAAAGGGAGGCTCCCGTCAGGCCGTTGAACACATAGACTTGTTCCAGACCCGAAGCCGCCACAGCCCCGGCCGAATAAGGGCTTCCTCCCACCACCGTGATGGCGCGGGATGAGAGCAAAGAGAGACAAGCCAAAGCCAACAATAATATCTTTTTCATTGTATATCAAATATATACATTCGCATTCAGCAATGCTTCGCCGCCACTGCGAAGATAGCAAAATAAATTGAGCCGAGAGCAGCAATGCACATCTATAATTTATATTATCTTTGTGCATCGAAATATTCATCCAATGAAGAGAACACTTATCCTGACCATAGCCGGCCTGCTGGCCAGCCTGACCATCGCCCTGGCCCAGCAGCCGTCCATCCCTGTCACCGTCATCAACGGCAAACAGTATTATCAATATCAGGTTCAGCCCAAGGAAACCATCTATGGCCTTTCCAAGCGTTTCGGCATCACCCAGGAAGAACTGATCGGCATGAATCCTTTCCTGGCCGCCGGCATGCAGACCGGGCAGATCCTCACCATTCCCGTTGTCCCGGGTGTCACGCCGGCTCCGGCTTCACAGCCCCAAACCGCCACGGTGACGGCTGCCCAGAGCCCCCAGCCTGTAAGTGCTGCTGTGGAGATCGACGAAGAGGAAGGCAATGAATACATGGCTGTCGGTACCCGCACCTACCAGGTGACCCGCCGCAAGGAAAAGCTCAAGGATATTTCCACCTGGGAGAATGTCAGCATCGACGACATCAAACGCCTGAATCCCGGTGTGCCCAACGTGCTCAAACGCGGATCGGAGCTGGTTTTGCCGGCCAGGGAAAAAGAGGCGGCTGCCACACCGCAACCCACTACTGCCGCCACGACAGCCGTCCAGGCCGAAGAGACAGAGTATCCTGTACAGCCCGACATTCAGGAACCGGCCGGAGAGCCCGTCTTCCTGCCCGACGACCAGTATCTCCCACCCGTGCGTACCAGCAAGGACCATGTCAAGACAGCCCTGTTGCTGCCCCTGATGCTGGCTGACAGCACCAGCCAGCCCACCGAGCGCTACATCGAGTTCTACGAAGGCGTGCTGCTGGCCGTGGACACGTTGAAAAGCCTTGGCTTTTCGACCGACATGGCCGTCTATGATATCGGCACGAGCCTGTACCGGCTGCAACAGACGCTCAAAACCCACGACCTCTCCGCTGCCGACTATGTGATTGCCGCTGCCAATGCCGACCAGATGCCCTTCTTGTCTGAATGGGCCCGCGTCAACCAGGTCAAACTGATCCTCCCCTTCAGTTCCCGCATTCAGGAAACGGCCGGCAACCCCTATATCTATCAGGTCAATCCGCCGCAGCAGCTCACCCACAACCGCCTGCTGTCGGGCGATACGGCATTCTTCCGTGGCAAGAACATCGTTTTTGTCAGGACCTATCAGGAAGACCAGGACGAACGCTACTCCCTGTTCCAGGGTCTGAAACGCTATCTGGCCGCCTATGGCATCCCCACCCAGGAAGTCTACGAATATGAGGAGATGACAGCCTTTGCCGATACGCTGAATGCCCATCTGAGCCGGGTACGCGACAATCTGATCATCCCGGCACCGACCTCTATGTCGGGCAGCAACCGGCTCATTTCGACCATTGCTTCGGCCTGCAATGCCCGGCCCACCGGACAGGTCTGCATCCTGGGCTATCCCGAATGGATTGCTCTGAGCAAGAACAACCTGCCGCTGCTCTACAGCCTCAATGCCGTCATCTACGGCAACTTCTACGCCGACTTCGGCCGCGACGACGTACGAGCCTTCCAGTTGCGTTATTCGCTCACTTTCGGCAAGGATATCCTCAACACCTATCCCCGTTATTCGATGATGGGCTATGACATCACTCTCCAACTGGCCAACCTGTTCTGCGGACAGCAATACAGCATCCGTCCCTTGCAGCACTGCCTGGATTTCGTCCAGCCCGATGCGACCGGCGGCTGGTACAACCGCAATGTCTATATCATCCGCCACACCGCAGACCGGCACATTGAATCCTCCTTGTTGAAATGATGCGAAAATTCCTGCTGTCCATATCCTTGCTATTGATCTGTGCCGCCACTGGCTTGCAGGCTCAGTACAGTGTGATGAACCAGCCGGAACTCTATGTCGGCCTGGCCGCCGGTCCGACCTTCTCGACGGCCACAATGATGCCGCTCTATGTCGACAAGACTTTCATCCAGGGGCTGGAAGGCGGCCTGGTGGTGAGATACATCTCCGAAAAGAACTTCGGGCTGGAAGCCGGCCTGAACTACAGCCAGAGCGGCTGGAAAGATGACTACGGCTATCAGGCCACCGATGCCTACCAGCGTTCCATCAGCTATGTGGAACTACCCTTCCTGATGCATGCCTGGCTGCCCAGCGGCAGCAGCCGGTTTTTCCTGGATGCCGGACCGAAAGTGGGATGGTATCTCTCCGAGACAGAAAGCATCGACAACCATTCCGGTACCACCTGGCCCTACTATGGCAAGACTGTGGAGACCTATCTCCAATGGGGCATCATGGGCAAAGTGGGTTTCGAAGTGCATTTCGGTCCCCTGGCACTGGGTCTGGAAGGAGGCTATTACTACGGCCTGTCCGACATCTTTTCCAACAAAGTGACCGATCCCTTCGTCTCGTCCAACTTGTCGCAGATCGTAGCCCGCGTATTTCTGCTCTATCGCCTGAAATAGCGCATAAAAAAAATCGGCCCGTGCTCTTGCACAGGCCGATACAAACTTGAAATCCGGCGTATTATCCCAGATAGCTTTTCAAAAGTTTACTGCGTGAATTCTGGCGCAGACGGCGGATAGCCTTTTCCTTGATCTGTCTGACACGCTCACGGGTCAAACCGAACTTGTCGCCGATCTCTTCCAAGGTCATTTCCTGGCAACCCAGGCCGAAAAACATCTTGATGATGTCGCTTTCGCGTTCGGTCAGGGTGGAAAGAGCCCGGTCGATTTCCTTGCTCAGCGATTCGTTGATAAGCGTACGGTCGGCTATCGGAGCATCGTCGTTGACCAGCACATCGAGCAGGTTGTTGTCCTCACCTTCCACGAAAGGAGCATCGACCGAGACATGGCGGCCCGACACTTTCAGCGTGTCGGCAATTTTATCGACCGGAATGTTCAGTTCTTCAGCCAGTTCCTCGGGCGAAGGCTTGCGTTCGTGCTCCTGCTCGAACTTGGAATAGGCTTTGGTGATCTTGTTCAGCGAGCCCACCTGGTTCAACGGAAGACGGACGATACGGGACTGCTCGGCCAGGGCTTGCAGGATAGACTGACGAATCCACCACACAGCGTAGGAGATGAATTTGAATCCTCGCGTCTCGTCGAACTTCTCGGCGGCCTTGATAAGGCCCAGGTTGCCCTCGTTGATAAGGTCGGGCAGACTCAATCCCTGATTCTGATACTGTTTGGCGACGGAGACCACGAAACGCAGATTGGCGCGGGTCAGTTTTTCCAAAGCGGCACGATCCCCTTGACGGATGCGCTGAGCCAGTTCAACTTCTTCCTCTACCTTGATCAGTTCCTCACGGCCGATTTCCTGCAGGTATTTGTCCAAGGAAGCGCTTTCACGATTAGTGATAGACTTTGTGATTTTAAGCTGTCTCATGCTTTACAGAAAATTTGGGGCACAAAGGTAGCAAAAAGTATTCTCTTTTCCACCCTCGCGCCCAAAATATTTTCAGAATTGAAAATAGATCGTTTATTCGTTCATATCCACAGCATAGTAGGTCACCTTGCCCGTCGGGTACATACCCACGATAAACAGGGCAGTTTCACCAAATCCGGCACCGCGTTGGATGTCTTTGACCAGCGACTCGAACTGGCCGACCGACTGGATGCGCTGGTCGTTCACTTTCATGATGATGAACCCCTTGCGTACACCGGCCGCCTTGAGCTTGCCGTCGGTCAGACCGGATACCTGGATGCCATAGCTGATGTTGAGCTGCTTCTTGAGCTGATCGGACAACTCATTGAAGGCGGCACCTAATACTTCAACGCCGTTATTCTTGACGATCTGTGTATTGCCCTGCAAATTGCGCAGTGTTACGTCGAAACTTTCCTTGTTCTTGCCGCGGAGGACTTCCACCTTGACCACGTCGCCGGGACGGTATTGGCTGATGCACTCCTGCAACTGGGCGTTGGTGGTCACCTTCTTGTTCTGCACCTTGACAATGATGTCGCCTTCCTTGATGCCGGCTTCCTGTGCACCGCTGTGCTCGCCGACAGAGGCCACATAGACTCCTTCGACCATATCGATTTTCTTGTCCTTGGCCAGTTCGGAATTCATCGTCTGGATGGTGACGCCCAGCATGGCACGCTGGACGGAACCGTATTGCTTGAGATCGGTCACCACTTTGCTGACGATGCTCACAGGGATGGCGAAGGAATAGCCCGAGAAAGCGCCCGATTTGGAGACGATGGCCGTATTGATGCCCACCAGTTCGCCGCGGGTGTTGACCAGAGCACCGCCACTGTTGCCGGGATTTACGGCCGCATCGGTCTGGATGAATGATTCGATGCTCAGATTGGTATTGGTGTTGATATTGGCACCGCGCTGGTTGCCGTTGCTGCCACTGCCGATGATGCCCAGGTTGCGCGCCTTGGCGCTGACGATACCGGCCGTCACGGTCGAAGTCAGGTTCAAGGGATTGCCCACGGCCAACACCCATTCACCCACCTTCAGTTCGTCTGAATTGCCGAAGGGAATGGTCGGCAGGTCGTTCTCTTCAATCTTGATCAGGGCGATGTCGGTCGTCGGGTCGGTACCGATGACCTTGGCGGCATAAGTGCGCTGGTCGTTGGTGGTCACCTCGATCTCGTCGGCCCCTTCCACCACATGGTTGTTGGTGACGATGTAGCCGTCGCGCGAAATGATCACGCCCGAGCCGTAGCCCACCTGGGGCTGCAACTGCTGCTGACGGGGCTGGTTATAGTCACGGTAACCGAAGAAATACTCGAACAGATCGATCGGGCTCTGGCCCTGGGCGGCGCTGCGCACCGTGGTCTTGGACATGATGTGGACCACAGCGTGCACCGAGTTCTCGGCAGCCACCGTAAAATCGGTAGCGACAGCGGGAACCGCTTCTCCCCTAACCAGCTGGGTCTCTGCCTCAGGACGCTGCGACCAGACGGTTTCCTGCTGACCGACGGCCTCGAGTATCTTTTCGGAGAATTTGGAAATAACAAAATAAGAAATGCCGATACTGCATGCCAGCACGGCCACAATGATGAAGATGCCTTTAAAAACTTTTTTCATGATGCTTGTTTTTTAGACAGTTGTTGTTTTTGTTTTGGTGATACACATTACAAAAACGATTCCAAACGGAAAATGTTACACAAATGTCAGAAAGAATCAGGATAATGGGCCGTCACTTTGTCAGTTTGCTGAAAAAACGTACTTTTGCGGCGCAATAACAGAGAACGCGGCTGTCGCCGGGCCGAAAGGCCGGGAGGAAAGTCCGGGCAACAAAGGGCACCATACTTCCTAACGGGAAGCTGCTCGCGAGGGCAGAGTCAAGGTAACAGAAAACTACCGCCTCAGGGTAAGGGTGAAAAGGCAGGGTAAGAGCCTACCGCCGGCAGGGTGATCTGCCGGGCCGTACCACTTATGGGTTGCAAGGCCATGTAAACCGACGTCACGAGGGTTGCCCGCCCCAGTCGGAGGGTAGGCCGCTGGAACGGCAGGGAGACTTGCCGTCTAGATAAATGACAGCATCACACAGAACCCGGCTTACGGTTCTCTGTTATTTTTTTTTAAGACTGGAGGCTATGGCAAACATAATCAAGAAAACGGAGATCATCGTCACCCGGGTCTGGAACTATGTCACCCGGGATGTATGGCGTGTCGACCTGTCGGCCAGCAAGCGGAGCCGCTTCGGGCTGGACAACATCATCCGCATCATCTACCTGGCCGGACGCGGATTCCTGGAAAACAAGCTGTCGCTGATGGCCTCTGCCCTCACCTATTTCACCCTGCTGTCCTTCGTGCCCTTCCTGAGCCTGATACTGGGCATTGCCAAGGGCTTCGACGCCCAGGAATACCTGCAGGCTGAACTCATCAACCAGTTTCCCGGTCAGTCGGAAGTGCTCAACCTGGCCTTCGGGCTGGTCGATTCGGTGCTGTCGTATGCCACTAAGGGCGTGGTGGTCGGCATTGGCATCGTGTTCATCATCTGGTCGCTCTGGGCCATCGTTAGCAACATCGAGAAAAGCTTCAACATGGTCTGGCAGATTTCAAAAGGTCGCAACATCTATCGTAAGTTTACCGACCTGCTGGCCGCCCTGTTCATCCTGCCCATCCTGCTGATTCTCTCCTTCGGTGTCACGATCTACCTGAAGACCACCATCGATTCCTCTCCTATCCTCTCTGCTTTGAGTCCGGTGATGAATGTCGTGGTCAAGAGTATTCCCTATTTCCTGTCCTTCCTGTTGTTCACCTTGATGTACATCATCATTCCCAACACCAAGGTCAAACTACCCAATGCCCTTTTGGGCGGTCTGTTGGCCGGTATCGCCTACCAGGCCTTCCAATACCTCTACATCAACGGACAGTTGTGGGTGAACCGCTACAATGCCATCTACGGCAGTTTCGCCGCCATTCCCCTCTTGCTGCTGTGGCTGCAGCTCACATGGACCATCGTGCTGTTCGGGGCAGAAGTTACCTTCGCCGCCCAGAATCTGAAGAATTACCTCTTCGAGCGGGAAAGCAAGCATATCAGCCAACGCTACCGCTACTTTTTCACCATCCTCATCATGAACGTGGTGTGCAAACGTTTCGAGCAAGGAGACAAAGCCCTTACGGACGAAGAGATTTCTGAACAATACCACATCCCCATCGGCATTGTCAAACGCCAACTGGACATGCTGTGTGAAGTCGGTCTGCTGAGCGAAGCCAACAGCAGCGAGGATGATCGCGTACAGGTGTATCAACCTGCCATGGACATCCATCAGATCAGTGTCAGCTTGATTTGGCAGAAAATGTTCGAACACGGTGTGGAAGATTTCAAGATGGATCCCAATGAGGAGTATCCCGCTCAATGGAACGCCCTGATCGACATGGAGAACGCCCTGATCGCCAAAGGCGGCGAATGCCTGGTAAAAGACCTATAACCATCTCAAAATAAAAGTATTATGGCAAAATCTATTAGCAAAAGCACTCTGATTCTGATTGCAGTCATTGCTGTCATTGCCCTCTGGGGTGTCTCCACCTACAATTCCCTGGTTACAGCCGACGAAAGCGTCACCAATGCCTGGTCGCAGGTAGAAAACGTATATCAGCGTCGCATGGACCTGATTCCCAACCTGGTCAAAACCGTACAGGGAGCCGCAGATTTCGAGCGCAACACCCTGAGCGATGTCATTGAAGCACGTTCCAAAGCTTCTTCGGTCCAGATCGATGCCAACAACCTGACCGAAGAGAACCTGGCTGCCTTCCAGCAGGCCCAGGATGGTCTGAGTGCCGCCCTGAACCGCCTGATGGTCGTTGTGGAGCGCTATCCCGAACTTAAGGCTAATCAGAACTTCATTGAACTGCAGTCGCAGCTCGAAGGCACCGAAAACCGCATCACCGTGGAGCGTCAGAAATACAACGACGTGGTCAAGACCTATAACGCCGGTGTCCGTAAATTCCCGCGCAACATCATCGCCTCGTTGTTCAATTTCGACACCAAGGCCTATTTCAAGGCTGCCGAAGGTGCTGACAAGGCACCCGAAGTCGATTTCAATTTCTAAACATCAACCTGCCGGCCTGTCATGAGGCATATTGTCAACAGACGGTTTCTGACGGTCCTCACCGTGCTGCTCACATGCGGCATGGGGCTGCTGTCGGGTCAAGTGCCTGAAAAGCCCTACCCGCCCCGTTTGGTCAACGATCTGGCAGGCATGCTGACACAGGCAGAAAACGACTCCCTGGAAGAGGAACTGGTCAAGTACGATTTCCGCACTTCCACCCAGATCTGCGTCGTTACGCTCAACGACCTGGGCGGCATGGACATCATGAGCCTGGCCTACAAAATCGGCGAAAGCTGGGGTGTGGGCAACGAGGCCAACAACGGTGTAGTGTTGCTCATCAAGAACAAGACGCGCGACAGCCGTGGCGAAGTGGCCATTGCCACCGGCTACGGTACGGAAGGCATCCTGACCGATGCCGTGTGCCGTCGGCTCATCGAGGACGACATCCTGCCCCACTTCCGTGAAGGCCGAAGCTACGAAGGAATCCATCAAGCCTGTCAACATATTGAGGGGCTGCTGGATGGAGAGTTTGAATTCGAGGAGGAAGAGCCTGATATTTGGGTGGTCTTTGGTATCATGATCATCCTGGCCATCGTGGCCATCGTCTTTTTTGCCCTGCTCATCAAATACAGCAAGAACCACCCCGACGGCGGTGGCGGCAAAGGCCCGACCATCATCATCGGCCCGGGCAGCGGTCTCTTTGGCGGTGGCGGCCGCTCAGGACTGGGCAGCTTCGGCGGTGGCGGATTCAGCGGTGGATTCGGAGGCTTCGGCGGCGGTCACTTCGGTGGCGGCGGCGCCCACGGAAGCTGGTGAAGCAATTATTCCTTGGAGAGCTGGATCATGCGGCTGATGTACTTGCCGACGATATCGAATTCGAGGTTGACCACCGTGCCCACTTCGATTTGCGAGAAATTGGTATGATCGTGGGTATAGGGAATGATGGCCACTGAGAAACGGTCTTTTTCGCTGTCGCAAACCGTCAGACTGACCCCGTTCACGCAGACTGAGCCCTTTTCCACCGTTATGTAGCCCTGGCGGGCCATCTCCGGGTCAAATATATATTCAAAGGTATAGCGCCAGCTGCCGTCCGTTTCCTCAACATCGGTGCAGACGGCTGTCCGGTCCACATGGCCCTGCACGATGTGGCCGTCCAGGCGACCGTTCACCCGCATGCTGCGTTCCAGGTTGACCAGATTGCCCACCTGCAAGAGTCCCAGGTTGCTGCGGTCGAGCGTTTCCTGCACGGCCGTTACGGTGTATTCGTCTCCCTTGATATCCACCACCGTCAGGCAGACTCCGTTGTGGGCCACACTCTGGTCGATGGACAATTCGCCGGTAAAGGAGCAACTGAGCGTCAGATGCAGATTGCCCTCTTCCCTTCTCAGGCCGGTCACCCGGGCCGCTTCTTCTACAATTCCTGAAAACATGATGCAAGTCTTTTATTGAGACAAAGATAAATCTTTTTGTCGAGATAATATTGAAAAAAAGTCGGTCGCAAGTATTGTCGGGAAGCAAAAATAAGCTACCTTTGCAGCCGAATTCGAAAGCAGTTTCCCTGCATTTCGTACATGGTGGATGTAGCTCAGTTGGTTAGAGCACTGGATTGTGGTTCCAGGTGTCGAGGGTTCGAGTCCCTTCTTCCACCCCTTCCAAGGCCGACATTTCAAGTCGGCCTTTTTCTTTTTCCAGCCCGGGACTTGAAATCTATTTGATCTTGACCACGCGAATGCCCGTAAAGCGGCGGATGTCGGCCAAATAGTCGCAAAGGGGTTCGGGCGAAACCATTACCCGGTGGCCCGACGATGAAGCATGCAGCAGATGCAGTCGCCCATCCTGGTAATGGGCAAAGCCCAGGTGGCCGATGTCCATGCCATCGACCGCCGTATCGATCATGATGATATCGCCCTCCGCCAGCCGGGCCACCAAACGCTCACGGGCATCGGCGAGTCGGTCTTGCAACAAGGCTATCCCCTCCTCTCTGACCATTTCCTGCGGAATATAGCAGGTGGTATCCATCTCATTGAGGCGCTGTTCGATCTGCTCCATCTTCTTGACGAAGGCAGGATGCGCCACCAACATGGGATACAGCTCCGAATTCCATGTCATGAAGTAGATATCGTGACCTGAGGGGATGCTGGAATAGCGCGGCGTGACATCCTCGACCAAGCCCATGCGCTGGTTGTCGAGCAGCCATTCGGTGGTATAGTGCAGGCGGGTCGTATAATCACCCATGTCACCGCCACGGTAGCGCAGCAACACTATCATGTAGGGATAGGCCTCGGCGCCCTGCTGCAGCCGTATCAGGTGACAGAGGGCCGTGACATTCTCCACCAGCGTCACACAGTCCAGTTCGCGCAGATTGACCACCAGACGCTCGTTACCCCGCTCGTCGTTGTTTTCCAGCGTTCCGCCCACATAGGGCACATCGAGGAACAGCGGCAGCAGGCTGTCAAGCACACAGGCTTCGTCCCAGGCATTCTCGCGGGCCCGCGACAAGATAGAAGCCACGATGGCGCTGTCCTCCGCTCCCATGCAAGAGAGCAGCTCGGGACGGGCCAGGCGCAGGGAATCCAACTTTTCGGACAAGGAACCAGTCACCGCCGGACGACTCTGGCAGGAGAGCGGCAGCAACAGACCGACTGTCAGCAGACAGAACGATACAGCAGCGACAAACGACCGACGGAGTGACATGGAAACGATATCAATAAATAGCCTTGGCTCCGGCCAACAGCGTGTTCTTCATCAGCGAGACGATGGTCATCGGGCCCACGCCGCCGGGCACGGGCGTGATGTAGGCACACTTGGGGGCGACGGCATCGAAATCGACATCACCGGTCAGCTTGAAGCCGCTCTTGGTCAGCGTGGAAGGTACACGGGTGGTCCCCACGTCGATGACCGTGGCACCTTCTTTGACCATATCCTCTTTCAGGAAATGCGGACGGCCCAGGGCGCAGACGATGATATCGGCCGAGAGGCACTGTTGCTTGATATCGGTGGAATAACTGTGGACCACCGTCACCGTGGCATTGCCGGGATAGTCCTTGCGCATGAGCAGGTTGGCCAGGGGCTTGCCGACGATGTTGCTGCGGCCGATGATGACCACGTGCTTGCCGGCAGTCTCTATCTTATAGCGGCGCAACAGTTCCAGGATGCCGGCCGGTGTGGCCGACAAAAAGGAAGGCAGCCCGATGCAGGCACGGCCCACGTTGACCGGATGGAAGCCGTCCACATCCTTGCGATAATCGATGGCTTCGACGATTTTCTGCTCGTCGATATGCTTGGGCAGCGGCAGCTGTACGATAAATCCATCCACTTCCGGATCACGGTTCAAACCATCGATGGCAGCCAGCAGTTCGGCTTCCGACACCGTTTCCTCAAAACGGATCAACGAGGACTTGAATCCACAGACGGCACAAGCCTTGATCTTGTTGGCCACATAAGTTTCACTACCTCCGTCATGGCCCACCAAAATGGCAGCCAGATGCGGAGCACGACGGCCCTGGGCCACCATTTGGGCCACTTCAGCAGCGATTTCCTGCTTCACCTGTTCAGCAACAGCCTTTCCATCAATTAATTGCATAAATCTTATGATTAGTATGTGAATAATTATCTTCTCTTCTTGCCACCATGCATCTTGGCTCCTGGCTTGGCCTGCGAGACCATTTTCATCATCTTGCGAGTCTCGTCGAAACGTTTCATCAGGTTGTTCACCTCCTGGATGGAAGTGCCGCTGCCCTTGGCGATGCGCTGACGGCGGCTGGTGGCAATCACCTCGGGATGTTCGCGTTCGTAGGGCGTCATCGAATTGATGATGGCTTCGATATTCTTGAAGGCATCGTCGTCGATATCCACATTCTTCATTGCCTTGCTCACGCCGGGAATCATCGAGGCCAGGTCCTTGAGGTTGCCCATCTTCTTGATCTGGTTGATTTGTGCCCGGAAATCGTTGAAATCGAACTGGTTCTTGGCAATTTTCTTATGCAGGCGACGGGCCTCTTCTTCGTCATACTGTTCCTGGGCCTTCTCCACCAACGAGACAACGTCGCCCATGCCCAGGATACGGTCGGCCATGCGTTTGGGGTGGAAAACATCGATGGCTTCGGGTTTTTCGCCCGTGCCGACAAACTTGATGGGCTTCTCCACCACGCTGCGGATCGACAGGGCGGCACCGCCGCGGGTGTCACCGTCGAGCTTGGTCAGAACCACGCCGGTAAAATCGAGCCGGTCGTTGAATTCCTTAGCCGTGTTGACGGCATCCTGACCGGTCATCGAATCAACCACGAACAGGATTTCGTTGGGCCGGACGGCCTGCTTGATGGCGGCGATCTCTGCCATCATCAGTTCATCGACCGCCAGTCGACCGGCCGTATCGATGATCACCACGTCGTTGCCGTTTTGACGGGCGAACTTGATGGCATTCTCGGCTATCTTGACGGGGTTCTTTTCCCCTTCCTCGGTATAGACCGGCACACCGATTTGCTCGCCCAACACCTTGAGCTGTTCGATGGCGGCGGGACGATACACGTCGCAGGCGGCCAGTAGAGGATGACGGCCGCGTTTGTGCAGCAGCAGGTTGGCCAGTTTGCTGGAGAAAGTGGTCTTACCGGAGCCCTGCAGACCTGCCATCAGAATGACAGCCGGACTGCCCTTGACATCGATATCGACGCTCTCGCCGCCCATCAGGCGGGCCAGTTCGTCGTGGACAATCTTGACCATCATCTCCTGAGGCTTGACAGCGGTCAATACCTGCTGACCCAGGGCTTTTTCCTTCACCTCATCGGTAAACTGCTTGGCGGTCTTGTAGTTGACGTCGGCATCCAACAAGGCCCGACGCACATCTTTCAGGGTATCAGCAACATTGATGTCGGTTATCCTACCTTGGCCTTTTAGTATCTTAAAGGAACGCTCCAAGCGCTCGGTCAAATTCTCAAACATAGTCTCTACTCTTTTTAATTTCTATCTCTGTATCAATTTCTTATTCACTATAGAAAATCACATCGTCCTGGGCTGGATGCAGGAATTCATATTCCAAGGTCCGACTCAGGCCGTCGGCCAATGTATAGGGCGCCTGGAAATGTTCGTGGGCCTTGACCGAGGCAAACTGGGTGGTCGAACAGAATTTCTTCACCCGGATGCTACTCACCGAGAGTTTCTTTCGCAGCACGAAGGCCAGGGCGTCGAAGCAATAACCGCCGGCCATACCCAGCCAATAGGGGAAATGGATCATCGGAATCTTCCGGCCCAGTACCCGGCTTACCAGGGGAATCAGCTCGTTCATGCTGAAATCGGGCTTGTCGACATAGTTGAAGACGTTATACCCTTCCATCTGGTTTTCAATCAGGTGCTTGACAAAAGCCACCACATTGCCCACATAGGCCATGGACTTGACATTGTCGCCCTTGCCCACCATCAGGAAACGGCCGCCGGCGATCTGATGCAGCAGATTATAGACATTGCCCCGGTTGCGTTCGCCGAAAATAACCGTCGGACGCAAGATGTTGATGTTCCAGTCGGGGTGGGCGGGATACCAGGCCTGCAAGACCTGCTCGGCCTGCCATTTGCTCTTGCCGTAATGGTTGAAAGGATCGGCCGGGAAATCTTCGTCGGGATTGGGCTTGTTCATGCCGTAGATAGCCACCGATGAGAAGAAAACCAGCCGCTTGACGCCGTTTTTCTCCATGGCAGAGAGCGTATTGCGCATGCCGCCCACATTGACATCGTAATAGAGCGAGGTCGGCGTCACATCGTCGCGGTGTTCGGCAGCCAGCAGCACGACCAGGTCGGTGCCTGCCAGCAGGCGGTCCAGGGCCTCCTGGTCCAGGACATTGGCGATGACAGTGATTTCAGGGAAAAACCGGCTCTGCTGCTTGTCGATGTTAAGCAGTTCGTAGGAAGACTCCTTCAGAAGATTCATGAGCCGGGAGCCGACAAAGCCCGAAGCGCCGATGAGCGTTATTTTCATTTCATTCGTTTTACAAAAGCCCGATATGCATAATTGACGAAATACCACGCAGCCCGCATAAAGCCCGTATGCTCCTCCTTGACGTAGATGTTCCACTGCCAGCCGAGTACAGTCAGCTTGTTGGACGATACCGACTGGCGGTTGACACGATAGATGGCTTCGACCGTGTTGGTGTTCTTGGCGATGTAGCCGCGTTTGAGCACGGAAAGCCAAAGGGCATAGTCCTCGTGGCCGATCTTCTTAAAGTGGACAGGGCCTACTTTCTTCACATCATACATCACCGTCAGGCAGCCTATCACGTTGCCTTTGAGCAATTGACGGTAGGTCACCGAAGGCGGTGCGATGATGTACCGGCCGTTGCGATGCCCCTGTTCGTCCATTTTCTCATAGTTGGCATAGACAATGGCCACCTTGTCGTCAGCGAACAATGCCAGCTGGTGTTCCAGCTTGGTCGGCATCCACAGATCGTCGCTATCGAGGAAAGCGATGTATTCGCCCCTGGCATTTTCGATACCGATGTTGCGGGGCAAGGTCGGGGAACCCGAAGGGCTGTCTGTGCAGATATATTTGATTCTCGGGTCACGGGCGGCATATTGCTGGATGATCTCGGATGATCCGTCCTTGGAGCAATCGTCGATGATGAGCATTTCCCAGTCCGTATAGGTCTGTGCCAGCACCGATTCGATGGTTTCGCGGATCGAATCGCCGGAATTGTAGCAGGGAGTGACGATCGAGATCATTTTTGGTAAGTTCCTTTGAATAAATACTTGGCCAGCGATCTGAAGCCGATCAGATTGCGCTTGAATTCGGCTGGACTGGTCGCCGACTGCCAGGCTTTTCGCAGCAGGTAGCGCGGGTTGGTGTAGTATTTTTTGCGGGCATAGTCGCAAAAACGCACCAACTCTTCATTGCTGACATTGGGCAGGTTGATGACCGTGTTGTGCAGGCCTTCGGGGGTGAGCCACTGGCTCCAGTCTTCGGTGATGAGATAGCCCTTCTGCTTGGCTTCCTCGTAAGCCTCGGTGCCGGGATAGACCATCAGGGGGAAGAACTGCGCTGTGTCGGGCAAGAGTTTCATAGCCAGGTCGAGCGTCTTTTGCATCGTCTCGGGCGTCTCGTTCAGGTTGCCCACCATGAAACAGCCGTGCACCAGGATCTTGGCTCGACGACAGAGATTCATGAAATCGACCGCCTTTTCCAGGTTCAGATGCTTCTTCATGTGCTTGAGCACTTCGTCATCGCCGCTCTCAAAGCCCACAATGACCAGCCTGAGCCCCGACTGCTTCAAAGTCTTGAAGTAATCCAGGTCGGCAATCAGGTCGGCCCGCTGGTTGATGTTGTAGGGAATCTTGTTGCCCCGACGGATCAGCTCGTTGGCCACATCGAGCGAGTGCTGCTTGTCGGTGATATAGGTGTCGTCCTCGAAGGTGATGGACTTGACATCGGGAAATTCGCGGCGGATATAGTCGAATTCATCGGCCACATTGCCGGGCGAACGGTAGCGCATCCTGTGGCCGCTGAACGTTTGCGGAAAGGCGCAGAAGGTGCAGCGGAAAGGACAGCCGCGGCTGGCGTCTATCGTCACATTGGGATAGGGCGCAAAACCATAGTAATAGTCGTGGATGTCCAGATAGCGCTTATATATCTCTGATACAAATGGAATGGCATCCAGGTCGGTGATCAGAGCTGCAGGCTTGTTGGTGACAATCTCCCCACTCTCTTTTTTCCAGACCAATCCGTCCACGGCACTCATGTCGGCGCCGCAGGAAACGGCCTCCAGCCAGTCGCGGACGATGTAGTCGTATTCACGCACCGCCACGTATTTCAGATGGGCGGAAGCCTCGAGCGATTCCCTGGGCAGGACAGAGACGTGCCGGCCCACCATCAGGATATGTATCTTGGGGTACTTTTCGGCGATCTGGTCCACTACCCTCAGGTCGTTGATGATACTGGGCGTCGAACAGTCGCAGACAACCGCCTCGATGTTTTTCGCGGCAATGCGGTCCAGGACGTAGGGCACATCGACACATTTGGCCGGGGCATCCAGGAAATCGACCTCATGACCGGCCTTGATGGCGATACCGGCCGCGTATGAAAGCCATTTGGGGAAATATAGTGTGCTGCTTTTCGTCACAGCCGGGCTGCGGGATTCCCGGGAGAAGTGATCCAAAAAGGGCGGATTCAAAAACAGGACATTCATATATGCTTATCTCTTCTTTCCTTGCCGCCTCATCGAGCGCAGGACCAGGTGGCAGAATATATGTACTCTATAATAGATGCGAAACCATATCGGATTGTTACTCTTCGAACCGGTAAAAGACACCGTGGCTTCATGCCGGCGATAGGAGACCAGAATCTCGTCTTCCATATAGCCGCAACGGCAGTGCCACTGGGCATAGAGCGCTATCCACAGGTCGTGGGCGGCCAGGCCTTTGGGAAAGGGCAAAGTCGCTTCCAGCAGTTCCCGGCGCATGGCCATGCAGCAGCCCAGCCAGGCATTGTTGTAAAGGTTGTGCCAGAAAGAACGCTTCATGGGCCAGGCAGCATCGAAATGCGGCGACTTGATGACCTGCACGCGACTGTCCACCAAACGGCAGTTGCACATGATGCAATCGTAGTGGCCCGTCTGCATAAAGGCTGTCATCTTCTGTATCTTGTCGGGCATCCAGACATCGTCCTGATCGGAGAGGAAGACAATCTCGCCACGCGACTGCTGCAGGGCATACTCGAAATTGCGGGCCACCCCCAGGCGTTCATGGCTGAAGAAGCGGATGCGGGGATCGGCAAAGGCGGCAACCACCTCTGCAGTTTTGTCGGTCGAAGCATCGTCCGAAATGACCAGTTCATCCGCTGCATCCATCTGGCAGAGGATCGAGGCAATCTGTTCCTGAAGGAACCTGGCCCCGTTGTAGGTGGCCATGCAAACTGAGATCATAGACTATGCGTTTCGTACCCGGCGTAAAGACTTCGTAAAGGCTTTTCCGATATTTGGACAAAAGTAGTAATAATAATTAAGATTCACAGCCTTTTCATCGGCTTTTTTCACTCCCCTGCCGGAATGTCGGCAAACACCGGCAAATGATCGCTGTAACCGCCATGGTAAGACCGTCCGACATAGGTTCTTTTAGGACGCAATCCCAAGTATTTTTCATCTTCTTCGAGCAGGAAAGCGGCATTCACCACTCCGGCCGACAATCCGGGAGAGGCATAGAGCGATGACGAAACGATGATATGGTCGAGCATGCTCCATTCCCCCTGGTATTTGTGGCTTTTGACAGGGGCCGTGCGCGCTTGCCGCCACAGCAGGTCGTAGAGTGAGGCCGGGCGGCATCGGGCCGTATCCGGGTGAGCTCCCAGCACCTCGGCCACGGAGCGGTCGGAGGGTTCATCGTTCAGGTCGCCCATGATGACAATCCTGGCTTGCGGATCGGCCAGGAAGAGTTCTTCCACCCGTCGCCTGAGCGTCGCAGCCGCCTGGAAACGAAGCGGTTCGGATGCACGGGCGCCCCCGTAGCGCGAAGGCCAGTGACAGACAAAGACGTGATAGACATGCTGGTCGGGCAACAGGAAACTGGCGTGCAAAATGTCGCGAGTGGGCCGGCCCGGCACGCCGTTTTCCGAGGGCATCACCACAGGTATCGCCTCAGAATCAATCAGTTTGAGCCGAAAGCGATCGTAGATCAGCGCAACATCGATGCCGCGCCAATCGGGCGATTCGTAGTGGATGTAGCGGTATTCCGCCTGATGGAATTCCCTCAGCAGGGTTTCCACCACCCCGTCGTTTTCGATTTCAGCCAAGCCGATCAGGGCCGGCAGCCGGCCGTCGCCCGCAGCGGCCAGCGCCTGGGCGATGCGATGGGCCTTGAGCCGGTAGCGGAGCCAGGTCCAATGGTAGCTGCCCTCCGGCAGGAAATCCTCATCGTTTTTGAGACTGTCGTGACGGGCATCGAAAAAATTCTCAGTGTTGTAGAAAACCATCCGGCAAGACGGTCTGGCCACCGGAAGCAAAACGGAAGATTGCGCCAGCCCAAAGGGCATGGCAAAGAGCAGGAAGCCTGCAGTCAGCAGGCAAACAAAGTGTTTCATGGTATATAACAATTAAATAAATGTCAGCGTTTTAGCTACTTGAACAGCCAGCGCATCAGGTCATTGCCGTTGGCATAGACCAGCAGGAACAAGAGCAGGATCATGCCCACCGTCTGGGCCCTTTCGATGAACTTGTCGCTGGGTTTGCGACGGGTGACGACCTCTACCAGCAGGAAGAGGATATGTCCGCCGTCCAAGCCCGGAATGGGCAGGATGTTCATGAACGCCAGGATGACCGACAGGAAAGCGGTTGTTTCCCAGAACACCCGCCAGTTCCATGCGGCCGGGAACAGGCCGCCGATGGCACCGAAACCGCCCAAACTGCGGGCACCTTCCTTGGTGAAGACATATTTCATGTCGCTGGCATAGCCGCCCAGTTTGCGTACCGCCAGTTTGATGCCGGCCGGAATCGACTGCCACAGGGAATAGCTGATCTGCCGGGTCTCGTACAACTCGGTGGGCATCTTGGCCGAGAACCCGATCAAGGCGGTGGAATCCAGCTGGATACTCATCTGTGCCAATTGCCCGCCCCGGTAATAGTCCACTACGATGGTGCTGTCGGCATATTGGCTCAGGAGAGAAACAAAATCGCTGAAAGCCGGAGTCCCCACCCCTTGGATGGCCACCAGGCTGTCACCGGGCATCAGGCCGGCCGCTGCGCCGGGAGTACCGGGCAACACCTGCTTGACGACCGTTGGATAACGGAAAGCGGCAAATCCCTGGCCGGCAGCCATCAGCTGCTGCATAAAATCACGCGGAATCCATACCGTATCGACCGCTCCAGCCCGTGATACAAGCACCTTTTCAGCTTCTATAATGGCCCGGAAGGACATATCGTTGAACTGCTCTATTTCCACCCCGTCGGCCGACAGGAGGATGTCACCGTCACAAAAACCGGCCCGATGGGCGGGCTCGGAGAATTCCATGCCCAAGGGCACGTTGCGTACCGGCAGGTAGGAAGTCCCCCAGATGCCCAGTACCATGGAATAGAGCAACAGGGCCAGGATAAAGTTGAAGAGCACACCCCCGGCCATGATCATCAACCGCTGCATGGGCGACTTGGTACGAAACTCCCAAGGCTGCGGTTCGGACGCCAGATCGGAGGCCGACTGGGTCTCGTCGATCATACCGGCAATCGAGCAATAGCCGCCCAGCGGCAGCCAGCCCAGCCCGAAGGTGGTCGTATCGGGATACTCCGCCCAATGGGCCGGCGGATTCTTCGACAGGAAGTCAAACTCCAGCTTGCCCTTGATGCGTTTGCAACGCAAAAGCGAAAACCAGGGGTTGAAAAACAGGTAGAAACGCTCCACCCTGGTTCCCGACAGGCGGGCAAACAGGAAATGACCGAACTCGTGGATGATGATCAGTATGGAAAGGCTGAAAATCAGCTGCAAGGCTCTCAACAAAAAAGGACTCATAAAAAACTGACTATAAGGTGTTCAAATAATTGCGGGCGATTTCACGGGCCAAGCTGTCCGAGTCGACATAATCCTCGTAGCAGGGCTTGGCGATGAAATCGGCCTTGAGCATGGTATATTCTATCAAGTCGGACATGGCCACAAAACCGATCCTGTCTTGTAAAAAGGCTTCCACAGCCACTTCGTTGGCCGCATTCAGCACACAGGGCATGTTGCCACCCCGGTGCATGGCCTCGTAGGCCAAGGCCAGGTTGCGGAACTTGTGCAGGTCGGGATGTTCGAAACTAAGCGAGGCGATCTTGGGAAAATCCACCCGGGGATAGGAAGTCTTCAACCTGACGGGATAGCTGAAGGCATACAAAATGGGCAGTTTCATGTCGGGCAGCCCTAGCTGGGCCTTGACCGAGCCATCCTGGAACTGCACCATGGAATGGACAATCGACTGGGGATGGACCACCACCTCGATCTGATCGGGCCGGACACCGAAGAGCCACTTGGCCTCGATGACCTCGAAACCCTTGTTCATCATCGAAGCCGAATCGATGGTGATCTTGGCGCCCATCTGCCAGTTGGGATGGCGCAAGGCCTGTTCCTTGGAGACAAACTTGAGTGCTTCCTCACTGTAGGTGCGGAAAGGCCCGCCCGAAGCTGTCAGGATGATTTTCTCGATAGGATTGTATGGCTCAAGACACTGGAAAACGGCCGAATGCTCCGAATCCACCGGCAATATCACTGCCTGATGTTTGAGAGCCAGACTGTTGATAATCTCACCGGCCACCACCATCGTCTCCTTGTTGGCCAAGGCAATGTCCTTGCCAGCCTGCAAGGCGCGGATGGTCGGTTTCAAACCGGAATAGCCCACCATGGCCGTCAGGACCATATCGACAGGCCCGGCCTCAACCACCTGCTCCAAGGCCTCCGGACCGGCATACACCTTGATGGGCAGGTCGGCGAGGGCTTCCTTCAGGCGGGGATAATGCGCCTTGTTGGCGATGACCACCGTGTCGGGCATAAACCGGCGGGCCTGCTCGATAAGCAGATCGACCCGGTTGTTGGCCGTCAGGGCATAGGCCTCGAACTGGTCGGGATGCTCGGCAATGACTTCCAGGGCCTGCGTACCGATCGATCCGGTCGAGCCCAGGATGACTATCTGTTTTTTGGGATTGTCGCTGTTCATTAAAAGGAAATATATTCTTCAGGGTTCAGGGCATGTCCTTTGTACCAGAGTTCGAAATGCAGCTGGGCATTCTCGGCCGAAGCAGAAGATTTACCGATGAAAGCCACGGCCTCGCCGGCCTTGACCGTCTCGCCGGAGCGCTTCAGGACTTCCTTCAACTGACTGTACACCGACACAAAGTCGTTATTGTGCTGGATCAGGACGATATAATCGAAATCAGGGGTATAGGCCGTCATGATTACCTTGCCGTCCAGGGCGGCCAGCACGGCACGGCGCGTGGGGGCGGCAATGTCCAATCCGTTGCGTTTTTCCAGCGGATTGTAGTGGCCCACGATTTCTCCCCTGAGCGGCACGTAGAACAACATCCCGTCGGTGGATATCTGCGGGGCGAAAGACGAGGCCGCACCCCGTTCACTCTCTTCATACTGGCGACGGAATTCCAATTCCTTCTCGGAAGGATCGGCCACTGTCGTCTGCAAAGCAGCCAGATCGGCCAGGTTCATGGTCGTGTCCATCTCGTATTCTCCCGAGATCAAGCCGCGGACAAGTGTCATGTAGCTTTCCTGCTTGGTCATCTGCACAGACAAGGAGTCCACCCGGAAAGACTCGGCCATGATGCGCTGTTTGAGGCGGGGATCCAGATAGCCGGGCAGGAGATGACGGATGGGGGTGCCGAACAGCACCAGATAGAACAGCACCAGAAGGGCCAGCACCGCGGCGATGGACGTCAAAATGACCCGGGCCCTGGTGAAACGGGTGGTGAAAACGGTATCCAGCGTGTTTTCGTTCAGTACCGTGAAACGGAATCTCTGTGTCTTGTATTTCTTCTTCATAGCGCAAATATTCTAATACATCTCCAGCAGGCCTTCGGGCACGCGCAGCGACAGGCAGCTGTTTTCCTTGTCAAAGACTTCGATCAACTCTTCTGCCGCCGGGACAATCAGTTTTCCTTTCGGGCCTCGGACTTCGAGCAACACGTTCAAAGTGGAATCATCCACCGCCGTGATTTCGCCCAACGACGCCCCACTCCCGGAATCTGTCAGCTGCCAGCCGACAAGTTGCGTCCACGTGAGCGGCTGATGCTCATACCAGTCCTTGTCGAGCTGCGACTTGGGATAAAACACCTCCTGGTTGCTCATGGCACGGGCTTGCCGCTCGTTGTCAACACCCTCGAATTTAACCAGGGCCGTCGTCTCGGAACGGAAACGGTAGGACTCCCAGAAAAAAGGCACCAGGATGCCATCGGTCATGACCAGCCAATAGGGACATTGGGTACGGTCGAAGACATCGTCCTCGAAATGAAATCCCAATTCCCCGGCAATACCGTGCGGTTTGCCCAGGCGGCCGATCCGGATGACATCTTCAGCTTTGATCATATTCTCGAAATATGGGCACCGAGCTCATTGAGCCGCTCATCGATGCGCTCGTAGCCCCGGTCGATCTGTTCAATATTGTTGATGCGGCTGGTTCCCTGTGCCGACAAAGCGGCGATGAGCAGTGCAATACCGGCACGTATATCGGGCGATGACATGATGGCTGGCCGCAGCACCTGCTGTTTGTCCAATCCGATAACGGTGGCGCGGTGCGGGTCGCAGAGGATGATCTGGGCACCCATGTCGATGAGTTTGTCGACAAAGAAAAGACGGCTCTCGAACATCTTCTGATGGATCAGCACACAGCCTTTGGCCTGGGTGGCCACCACGAGCATCACACTCAAAAGGTCGGGCGTCAGGCCGGGCCAGGGTGCATCGGCCACCGTCATGATCGAGCCGTCGATAAAAGATTCGATGGTATAATGCTCCTGGGCCGGCACATAGAGGTCATCGCCGCGGCGTTCGAGCTGGATGCCCAGACGCTGGAAACTGTAAGGAATGATGCCCAGTTCGTCGTAGGCTACATCCTTGATGGTGATTTCCGAGCCGGTCATGGCAGCGATGCCGACAAAACTGCCCACCTCGATCATATCAGGCAGCAAGCACATCCGGCAGCCGCCCAGGCTGTCGACACCGACTATGGTGAGCAGGTTGCTTCCGATGCCCGAGATCCGGGCACCCATTTTGTTGAGCATCCGGCAGAGCTGTTGGATATAAGGCTCGCAAGCGGCATTGTAGATGGTGGTCCGGCCCTTGGCCAGGACGGCAGCCATCAGGATATTGGCCGTACCTGTCACTGAGGCTTCATCGAGCAGCATGTAGCAACCGGTCAGTTCCTTGGCTGTGACCACATAGCTGCTGCTGGCGGCATCGTACTCGAATTCCGCACCCAGCCGCTGTATGCCCAGGAAATGGGTATCCAGGCGGCGACGGCCAATCTTGTCGCCCCCGGGTTTGGCCACACGGGCCTTGCCCAGGCGGGCCAACAGCGGGCCGATAAGCATCACCGAGCCACGCAAGGCCGCCGTTTTCTGGAAGAAACTCTCTGTCTCGATGGCCGATTCGTCCAGTTGATCGGCCTGAAAACACCAGGAGCCCTTGCCCAGTTTCTCCACCTTGACGCCCAGGTCAGCCAGCAGAGAAATCAGGTTGTTGATATCCAGTATGTCAGGAACATGGTCGATATAGACTTTCTCCCGGGTCAGCAAGGTGGCACAAAGCAATTGCAAGGCTTCGTTCTTGGCTCCTTGCGGACGGATGCTCCCCTGGAGGCGGTGACCTCCTTCTACGACAAACGACGACATGGCGTATCTTTATTTGCGACGGTTATTCTTCTTTCCGACAGGATTCTTGCTCAGCTGGGCAACATCCCTGACATCCATCAGATGCATATCTTCCTCCTTGATATCGATCCTGCCCCCCGACAGTTCCCTGAGATCGTCGAACACTTTCTTGTCTTCCATGATTTCGTGGTTCATGGAATAATAGCTCTTCTTCATGTGATTGGCGATCATGCGGACAAGGGCGGTCTTCTCTTCACCGTCCTCCATCTTGACGGCCTCGTCGATCAGGGCCTCGGCCAGGAATCCGTAATGACGCACCTTGATATGACGGCTCTCATAGGGCACACGCTCGGGTTTGGTCAGCAAATTGTCGCGGCGCACCGGTTCACAGGGATAGTCGATATCCAGTTTGAAATCCGACATGATGGCCAGATGATCCCAGAGTTTGTGCTTGAAGTCACTGACATCGCGCAGATGCGGGAACAGGTTGCCCATGATCTGGATGATGGCCTGGGCACAGCGGGTACGTTCTTCCTTGTCTTCCAAGGTCATGGCATAGTCCACCATGCGCTGGATGTTGCGGCCGTATTCGGGCAGGGGCATCGGCGGTATCTGGGTGTTGTACTCCAATTCGTTGACTTCCATAGATTTCATTGCTTGTTTAGTATTTGCTTGATTTTAGTCGGCACAGTGGCCTGGAATTCTTTCAGATAAAACGGTTCAAAATAGGCGACATCCTCTGTCCGGCCAGCCGCCAATGCTTCCTCGGCCGGCCGGATCATGGCCTGGGCCGTCAGTTTGACATCGGCCTCGTAAAACAAGGGACGACGGGCAATCACCGGATAGCATTTGGCCGCCCCATTGCCGAAGATATAGAGGGGGGCCTCCCCTTCCAGCGTGCTGAAACAATGCTCATCGACCACCAGGGCCTGGGTCTGGCTCAGAGGCGTCAAGTCGGATCGGAACAGCGCCGTATAGACTTCCATGCGGCGGGCATCGATCATCGGACAAAGCAAGGCCTCCTTGTCCAGGCTCCCGGCCGGCCTGGTCTCGAGAAATGCCCGGGTCAGCACCTGCAAGGTCGGCACGGCCACCAGGGGCACAGACAAGGCATAGCAGAGCCCTTTGGCCATCGATACGCCAATGCGCAGCCCTGTGTAGGAACCCGGCCCGCTGCTCACCGCCACGGCATCCAACGACAAATGCGCCTGTTCGGCCACACGCAATGCCTGATCCACGTAAACGCCCAGTTGGACGGCATGGGATGGGCCCGCATCGTTACAGGCGGCGAACAAGACTTCGCCGTCCCGGCTCAAGGCCACCGAGCAAAGGGAGGTGGCAGTTTCTATGTGCAGGATCAGGGCCATTAGTCTTGTTTAAGAATATGGGACTCTATCAGTTCGGCGCAACAGCGCACATATTCGGCACAGGGGCGTTTGCGGTAGTATTCCGGTGTACGGGGCGAGGGCTGGGGATCGTCCGACACCCTGGGGCAGGTACCGGAGAGCAACTCCCCGCAGATGATCGAGCCGTTCTCAGCGCGGAAAGCGGCGGCCAACTCCTGCACTTTGGCATAGTTGCGCTGCTTGGCCTCCTTGTCGGCGGGATCGGTCTGGCCGTTGTCCAGGCCGTTGATCATGAACATGCCCGACACAGCACCGCAGACCTGACGCATCCTGCCCATGCCGCCTCCAAACGAGGCTGACATTTTCAGGGCTGTTTCAGTATCGACTCCGTAGAGATCGGCATAGGCGGCCACGACCGACTGTGCGCAGTTGTATCCTTCGTGGAAGAGGGCCACTGCCCTTTCAACTCTGTCGTCCGTCATGGTCATAAATTTTCAAACATGCCCTCCATACGGTCACTTTCTTCCAACAACCCTTCTGTCTCCCCGCAGGGTTTCAGATAAGGGGCCGGAATGTCGAACGAGTCGGTCTGGAGATATCCCAGCGAGGGATCGGCATAGACTTTGTTCATATAGATCGCCCAGATGGGCAGGGCCACGTTGGCTCCCTGGCCGTCTGTCATGTAATCGAAATGGATGTCTCGGTCCTCACCGCCGCCCCAGGCGCCGCTCACCAGCTTGGGCGTGAAGCCCATGAACCAGCCGTCCGAATTGTTCTGGGTCGTACCGGTCTTGCCGCCCATATCGGCCTTGATGCCATATTTGAAGCGGACACGCACCCCGGTGCCCTCGTTGATGACGGCACGCAGCATGGTCTGCATCTTGTAGCAGGTCTCCTCGCTGAAGACTTCCGACATCTGGGGGGAGAAATACTCCAGCACATTGCCGTCGTTGTCTTCAATGCGGGTTACAAACAGGGGGGCCACCCGGATGCCGCCGTTGACAAAAGCCGTATAGGCACTCACCATCTCGGCAATGGATACGTCGCAGGAGCCCAGACAGAGCGAATAGACGGGATCCAGCTCGCCGCGGATGCCGAACGAACGAAGCATCCTGACAAAGGCATAGGGCGAGAGCTTGCCCATCAGATAGGCGGAGATCCAGTTGTTGGAATTGGCCAGCCCCCAGCGAAGCGTCACCATTTCACCGACATTCTTGCTGCCACTGTTGCGCGGGCTCCAGGGTTCGCCCGTCTCGGTCATGAGCGTAATGGGCTCGTTGCGCACCGGGTCGCAGGGACTGAAGCCCTCCTCCATGGCCATGGTGTAGAGATAGGGTTTGATGGTGGAGCCCACCTGCCGGCGGCCGACCATCACCATGTCATACTGGAAGGGCACGAAGCTGACACCGCCAACATATGCTTTCACATGGCCGTTGAAGGGGTCCATCGACATGAACCCGGCCCGCAGGAAATGCTTGTGGTAGCGGATGGAATCCAAGGGCGACATCACCGTGTCGATCATACCCTGATAGGAGAACACCTCCATCTCGATGGGCGTCTTGAAGACCTTGCGGATTTCGTCCTGGTTGAGACCGGCCTTGCGCAGCACGCGGTAGCGTTCAGTCTGACGGGCACTGGTCCAGATGACCGAATCCACTTCCCGGGCCGTCAGGTTGTTGGTATAGGGAGCATAGCTGCGGCCCTTCTTCTCCTTGAAGAACTTGGGCTGCAGATCCATGGCAATATGTTCATAGACAGCTTCTTCGGCATACTGCTGCATGCGCGAGTCGATGGTGGTGTAGATCTTCAGGCCGTCATCATAGAGGCTGTAGTAGGAGCCGTCGGGTTTCTTGTTCTTGCGGCACCAGCCAAAAAGCGGATTGGTGGCCCATGCGATGGAATCGTCACGATAGAGCTGCGTCTGCCAGGAGGCGTAATTCTTGCGCTCAGGCTTGGCATGCGTCATCATCACTCTGAGGTACTGGCGGAAATAGGGAGCCAGGCCTTCGGTGTGGCTGATGCGCTGGTAGTCGGTCACCAGGGGCAGTTCCTTGATGGAATCGCGTGCGGCAGGCGACAGGAAACGATAGCCCACCATCTGGTTAAGCACCAGGTTGCGGCGCTCCAGGGCACGTTCCTTGTGGCGCAGGGGATTGTAGAGGGATGGGTTCTTGAACATGGCCACCAGCGTCGCTGCCTGTTCGATGGTCAGTTCCTCGGGCGTCGTGTTGAAATAGACCTTGGCGGCCGTCTTGATTCCCACGGCATTGTAGAGGAAGTCGAACTTGTTGAGATACATCGTCAGGATTTCCTCCTTGGTGTAGAAGCGCTCCAACTGTACGGCGATGACCCATTCCTTGAGCTTCTGCAGCATACGCTCCATGGTGTTGCGGGCCGGCGGCATGTAAAGCTGCTTGGCCAGCTGCTGGGTGAGCGTACTGCCGCCACCGCCGCTCTTCTGACGCAGCACACCGCGTTTGACCAAGGCGCGGAAAAACGCCTTGAAATCGACGCCCGAATGCTTGGCAAAACGGACATCTTCCGTAGCCAGCAGCGCCCGCACCATGTTGGGCGAAATCTGCGAATAGCTCACCGAAATGCGGTTGTCGGTATTCTGATAGTAAGTGGTCAGCAGCTTGCCGTCCGAGGTATAGACTTCACTGGCGAATTTGTTCTTGGGGTTCTCCAATTCTTCGATGGGCGGCATGTAACCGGCCTTGCCGTTGACAATGAGGACAAACAGCAGGGCGACAGAGGCGACGCCCAAGGCGAACAATATCCAGAAAGTCCTCAGTATCAGGGTCAGGACTGGGGTTTTATGTGGTTTGCTTCCAGCACTTTTCTTCTTAGCCATTTTAATACATGTATATTGCTTACAAAAGTAGTACAAGTCGGGGGTAATCACAAAAAAAAATTGTGTTTGCAGAGAAAATGACCTACCTTTGCCAGCGTTAATACACAACATCGTATGTCAGCGAAAAGTCTGGTCTCCATCAGCGACTATTCCAAAGAACAAATCCTCCGGATTCTAGATCTTGCAACGGGCTTTGAAGCCTGCCCCAACCAGCGTATCCTGGAAGGCAAAGTCGCCGCCACCCTGTTCTTCGAGCCCTCCACCCGTACCCGGCTCAGTTTTGAGACCGCCGTCAACCGGCTGGGCGGCAAAGTCATCGGCTTTTCCGATGCCGCCACCTCCAGCAGCACCAAGGGCGAGACCTTGAAGGACACCATCAAGATGGTCTCCAACTATGCCGACATCATCATCATGCGCCACTATTTGGAAGGCGCTGCCCGCTATGCTTCCCAGGTGACCGACATCCCCATTGTCAACGCCGGTGACGGAGCCAACCAGCATCCCTCCCAGACCCTGCTCGACCTCTACTCCATCCGTAAGACCCAGGGCCGCCTCGAAGGACTGAACATTGCCCTGGTCGGCGACCTGAAGTATGGCCGCACCGTTCATTCCCTTTTGATGGCCATGAAGCATTTCCCGTCCACCTTCTATTTCGTGGCGCCCGAAGAGCTGGCCATGCCCGCCGAATACAAGCAGTTCTGCCGCGACAACGCCATCAAGTGGCACGAGACCTCGGTGTTCAGCCAAGAGATTATCAACCAGGCCGACATCATCTACATGACCCGCGTCCAGAAAGAGCGTTTCACCGACCTGGTCGAATACGAACGGGTCAAGAACGCCTTCATCCTGCGCAACAACATGCTCGACAATTCGCGCGACAACCTGAAGATCCTGCATCCCCTGCCCCGTGTCAACGAGATCGCCCAGGATGTGGACGACAACCCCAAAGCCTACTATTTCCAGCAGGCCCGCAACGGTCTCTACGTGAGACAGGCCATCATCAGCAGTTTATTAGACTTAGTGTAGCAGCCATGGCAGACAAAAGTGAAATGCAGGTCAAGGCCCTGAAAAACGGCACCGTCATCGACCATATCCCCTCAGACAAGCTGTTCAAGGTGGTATCCATATTGAAACTCGACAAGATCGACAGCGAAGTGACCATCGGCAACAACCTCACCAGCCGCCTGATGGGACGCAAAGGCATCATCAAGATTGCCGACCGCTATTTCGAGGAGGATGAGATCAACCGCATCGCCCTGATCGCTCCCAAGGCCAAGATCAATACCATCCGCGACTACGAGGTGGTCGAGAAAAAAATCATAGAATTGCCCGAAGAAATCAGCGGTTTGGTCAGATGCGTCAATCCCAAGTGCATCACCAACAACGAGCCCATGGAGCCTTGCTACCGGGTGGTCGGACGCAGTCCGCTCACCTTGAAGTGCTGCTACTGCGAACACACCATGTCCCAAGAAGAAATCAAGTTGCTGTAAGTCGATGAAACAACAGTGGAAACCTGGTACCATGATCTATCCGCTGCCGGCCGTGCTGGTCAGCTGCGGCGCCGCGCCCGATGAGTACAACCTGCTCACAGTGGCCTGGACCGGCACCATCTGCAGCGAACCGCCGATGTGCTATGTATCCATCCGCCGCGAACGTCATTCCTACGATATCATCCGCCGCAACATGGCCTTTGTCATCAACCTGACCACCGAAGAGCTGGCCCGCGCCACCGACTGGTGCGGAGTCCGGAGCGGCCGTCAGTATGACAAGTTCAAGGAGATGGGCCTCACGCCCGTCCCGGCCCGTCTGGTGCAGGCTCCCATCGTGGACGAGGCCCCGGTCAACATCGAATGCCGGGTCAGGGAAATCATCAGCCTGGGCTCGCACGACATGTTCCTGGCAGAAGTGGTCAATGTGCAGGCCGACGACCGCTATCTGGATCCCGAGAGCGGCAAGCTGGACCTGGCCGCCGCCCGCCCGCTGGTCTATGACCACGGCAAATACTACGGCCTGGGGCAGGAAATCGGCAAGTTCGGATGGACGGTCGAGAAAAAGAACAAATAGGAAAAACAAACCATATCATTAATTCAAAACAAAGCATTGCTATGCAGCGAGACAACGCATTATTCGAGATCATCGAAAGAGAACATCAGCGTCAGCTGAAAGGGGTGGAACTCATCGCCTCCGAAAATTTTGTCAGTGACCAGGTGATGCAGGCCATGGGGTCCTGCCTGACCAACAAATATGCAGAAGGTTATGCCGGCCACCGCTATTACGGAGGCTGCGAGGTGGTTGACCAGGCCGAGACGCTGGCCATCGACCGCATCAAACAGCTGTTCGGTGCCGAATATGCCAATGTGCAGCCCCACTCGGGCGCACAGGCCAACGCTGCCGTTTTCCTGTCTGTCATGAATCCCGGCGACAAGTTCCTGGGACTCAACCTGGCCCATGGCGGTCACCTGTCGCACGGTTCGCCCGTGAACTTCTCAGGCTTGTTTTTCCAGGCCTTGGAATACAATGTCCGTGAAGATACCGGCCGGGTCGATTACGACCAGATGGAGGAAGTCGCCCTGAGAGAGCGTCCCAAGATGATCATCGGCGGTGCTTCGGCTTATTCACGCGAATGGGACTATGCCCGCATGAGAGCCATCGCCGACAAGATCGGCGCCATCCTGATGATCGACATGGCCCATCCGGCCGGCCTGATTGCCGCAGGTTTGCTCAACAACCCGCTGAAATACGCCCACATCGTCACCTCCACCACCCACAAGACGCTGCGCGGTCCCAGAGGCGGTATCATCCTGCTGGGCAAGGACTTTGACAATCCCTGGGGCAAAACCACTCCCAAGGGCGTCGTCAAGAAGATGTCGCAACTCATCGACTCAGCCGTCTTCCCCGGCATCCAGGGCGGACCGCTCGAGCATGTCATCGCCGCCAAAGCCGTCGCTTTCGGCGAAGCCCTGCAGCCCGAATACAAGACCTACCAGCAGCAGGTCAAGAAAAATGCCGCTGTCATGGCCCAGGCTTTCATGGACAAGGGTTACAAAGTAATCTCCGGCGGTACCGACAACCATTCGATGCTCATCGACCTGCGCGCCAAATTCCCCGAATTGACCGGCAAAATGGCCGAAAATGCATTGATACAGGCCGACATCACCATCAACAAGAACATGGTGCCCTTCGACAGCCGCTCACCTTTCCAGACCTCCGGTATCCGTGTCGGTACTCCGGCCATGACCACCCGCGGCGCCAAGGAAGACTTGATGGTCGAAATTGTCGAATGGATGGACGATGTCATGTCGCATCCCGAAGACCAGCAGGTCATCAAGGCCGTTCGCGAAAAAGTGAACGCCACGATGAAGAACTATCCCATCTTCGCCTACTAGGAGCCGCTTGAAAACGGATCCCTATTCTGCTTCGGCAATATGGGAACAATCTGTTCGGCATAGCGGGGCTTCCTGTTATGCCGAATATTTTAGACGATGGCCCGCACCATGAAAATATCAGCCACAGCCAGGGAAATCAACCACGAAGTGCTTCGATTGGCCCTGCCCAGCATATTGGCCGGCATCACCATTCCCCTGGTGGGAATGGCCGATACAGCCATTGCCGGACGTTTGGGCTCGGCCGCCCATATCGGTGCCATTGCGCTGGGTTCCACCATGTTCGACTGGCTCTACTGGAACATGAGCTTCTTGCGCATGGGCACAGCCGGCATCAGCGCACAGGCCTATGGACGGGGCGACCTGCGCAAAGCCGTCTCCACATTTATGCAAGGCATGGCCGTGGCACTGGGCATATCGCTGCTGATACTCCTATTCCAACGTCCCTACGCCCGGCTCTTCTTCCTCATCACGCCCACCTCGCAGGAAACCATGCAACTGGCCCTGACTTATTTCTACATCAGGGTATGGGCCGCACCCGCCGCCTTGTCGCTGTTTACCGTGAGGGGCTGGTTTTTCGGCATGCAGAACAGCATCGGACCGATGCTCATCGACATCATCGTCAATGCAGTCAACATCGCAGCCAGCTGGTTTTTTGCCCTCCATCTGGGAATGGGGGTGGCCGGCATCGCCCTGGGTACGGTCGTGGCCCAGTATACCGGACTGTTGACTGGGTGTTTGCTGCTGTGGATCTATTTCAGGAAATACCGCTCCTACCTCGACTGGAAAGACATTCTGGTCAAAGATGACCTGAAACGCTTCTTTTCCATCAACGCCAACCTGTTTATCCGCTCCATATGCATGCTGCTGGTCTATAGCGGGTTCACCATGCTGTCGAGCCACTTTGGCGATATGGCACTGGCCGTCTCCTCCATCATGATGAAACTCCTGCTGCTCTATTCCTATTTCATCGATGGATTCGCATATGCCGGCGAAGCGCTCACCGGACGTTTTATCGGTGAAAAGAACGAAAGAGGGGTCAAACTGTGCATCAAGATATTGTTTGCATGGTGTGTGCTGATAGGCGTCGTCTCGACCATAGTTTATTACGTTGGAGATGAATGGCTGTTGGGCATCATGACTTCGGTCGAATCGGTCAAGGCTGCCTGTCGTCCCTATCTGGTGTGGCTCTATGTCATGCCCTTCATTTCATGCATCGCTTTCACCTGGGACGGCATTTTCATCGGTGCCACCGCCTCGCGGGCCATCCGCAACACCATGTTCTACGCCGTGGGCGCCTTCTATTTGAGCTACCTGATGCTGCAACCCGTTTTCGGCTTCCAGTCGCTGTGGGTGGCCTATGCCGCCCATCTGGTGGCCCGGTCGGTGGCCATGACCATGTTCGCGCCCCATCACGTCTATGCCCGGGTCCACGCCGGTTTACCGCCCCGTTAGACATAATTGCCGGCGAGCACCAACCGACCTCGTTTGCATTTTTAAAAGAAATAGTTTATCTTCGTGATAGAAATATTCAATCTTTGGAAAGATGTAAATAAATCAGCGGACTATTCCTGCCCGCCTGATCGCTTGACCTACCTGATTCCAACCTGAATTGGTTCTTTTATTTAAGAGTTACATTTATTATTTTGATTCCATGACACCAAAGAAAAACATTCCTCGTGTGAGTAGCCGCCTACGCCACAACATTTTGAGAACACCGACCGAAATACGTCGGGCCAGTGGTATCCTTATCTATGGTAGGCGTATAAAAAGCCTGATATTCACAACTGACATAGCCATTATTCGCAACTGTGACGCTGATGCAATCATGGCTGTGTATCCATTTACTCCACAACAAACCATCAGCGACTCCATCATCAAGCATTCTTCACGCCCGGTGTTCTGTGGCATTGGCGGTGGAACTACCCGGGGAGCGCGAACAATCACCTTGGCCAAAGATGTAGAGAGTCAAGGTGCCATGGCAGTCGTACTAAATGCACCCACATCCAACGAAGATCTGAGGGCTGTGGCTCAAGCTGTAGAGATTCCAACCGTAATAACAGTTATCAGACCGTTCACTGACATCTTGTCACGCATAGAAATGGGCGCTTCAATACTTAATGTGGCTGGAGGCCGGGAAACAGTGGACATTGTACGTGGCATCAGAAAAGACTATCCTGAGATTCCCATCATTGCCACGGGAGGAAAAACAGCAAACAGCATCCTGGCGACAATAGAAGCCGGTGCCAACGCCATCACATACACTCCTCCCAGCATACAGGAAATGTTCAAACAGATGATGGATAACTATCGTCATGATACTTTTTATCAAAACAACAAGGACTCCCACTTAGGCGACACTTGGTTGGGATAATCAGTTAGATTTGGTAAAAAAAACACTATCTTCGCGGCGAAAAATAATTCCATTATGAATAAGCATCTGAAGGTAGGATTAGTTCAAGCCCGGGTTGGTACAGATATTGAAGCCAACAAGCAGCATCTGAAGGATATGATTCTCGATTGCTGTCAGCACGGAGCCCAACTAGTGGTGCTGCAAGAACTGCACAACAGCCCGTATTTCTGCCAGACCGAGCAAACCGGTTGTTTCGATCTGGCAGAAAGCATCCCTGGCCCATCCACAGAGTTTTATGGTTTATTGGCCGCTCAGTTGCAGATTGTATTGGTCTGTTCGCTGTTTGAGCGCCGGGCGGCCGGACTCTACCACAACACGGCCGTGGTCTTCGACACCGACGGCCGCATAGCCGGCAAATACCGCAAGATGCACATTCCCGACGATCCCGCCTATTACGAGAAATTCTACTTCGCCCCGGGCGACCTGGGCTTCCATCCCATCTCCACCAGCGTCGGCCGGCTGGGCGTGCTGGTCTGCTGGGACCAGTGGTATCCCGAAGCCGCCCGCGTCATGGCGCTGCAGGGAGCCGATCTGCTCATCTACCCCACGGCCATCGGCTGGGAATCGAGCGACAGTCCGGCCGAAAAGGAGCGCCAACAGCAGGCCTGGTCCCTGTCACAGCGCGGTCATGCCGTGGCCAACGGCCTGCCGGTCGTTTCGGTGAACCGCGTCGGTCACGAACCAGATCCATCGGGCCAGACCCGTGGCATCAGTTTCTGGGGACACAGTTTCGTGGCCGGGCCGCAGGGCGAGATCCTGGCCCAGGCCTCCGACACGGACGAAGCCACGCTGGTCGTGGATATCGACCTGAAACGCAGCGAAGAGGTTCGACGCTGGTGGCCCTTCCTCCGGGACCGTCGCATCGACAGCTATCAGGACATCCTCAAGCGCTTCGCCGATTAAGGCAAACAGTGCTTCGCCCGCCGTTAAGGCAAACCATTTAAAACTAACAGATTATTGGACCAGCACCCAGGCTTTGGCATAGCGGGGATGCTCGCTTCGGAAGGCTGGCAAACTGGCCACGGCCTCCTGGCGTGAGCTGTAGGCTGTCGCATAGACACGGCAATGCTCCGCTCCGACAGCGATGCCGACCTCGGGAAAACTGTCCCGCAACTGACGGCGTTCGATGTATCGACGCGCCGAGTTTTCATCGGGAAAACTGGCAATCACAATCAGGTATTGTTTGGAACTTCCTTTCGAGGGTGTTTTCACAGTCTGGGCTGCTTGAGTTGTCCGGGGTGTCTGAGTTGTCCGGGCAGCCACAGTGGTCTCAGACGGTGTCACCGTGGTCGCGGGCTCAGCCGCAGGCTCGACAGCAGGATCGGCAACAGGCTCCAATGCAGGCTCAGGTTCAGCCGCAGGAACAGCAACAGGCTCCAATGCAGGCTCAGGTTCAGCCGCAGGAACAGCAACAGGCTCAGCCACAGGGACGTCCGCAGGAGAAGATTCAGGCATGACAGATTCCATCTCAATATTGTCGGCCACAGGTACCCGGGCCAGCATATCGGTATCGACGCCCAGCACGGAAGCCTGGTTAAGGTTGTAGCCCGCCCGGTTCAAAGGCTGTGAACCGAAAAACAGGATCAGCAGCACAGCAGCGGCAGCAGCGGCAGCCCAATGGCCCCATTGGGCCACCAGGGAAGGCTGGCGGGAGGCCTCCGAGGGCTCCATCCTGACAGGGGAAGATACCGGCCTGGCCACCGAACAAGGAATCGCCTTCAGCCCGAAAAGCGCAGGCGACAGGACATTCCCGCCCTGTGGCAGGAACGTCAGGGCTTCCTCCTCATTCAAATGCATCGTGCCGAGTTGCCCCAGGCTCACATACCGGCCTTCGGCCATCTGGTCGCGCAGGAGGGCCACGGCCTCACGGATGCGCTGGTTGGCCGCTTCGAAAGACAGGCCGAAACCGGCCTGATAGGCCGCCGTTAGCAGACCGTCGTTGAAATCGAGCCGGGCATTGAAACTCAACTGACGGCTGCGGGGATGGAATATTTCCTGCTCCGGATCGTAGCAAGCTTCCGATTCCTGCTGGATAAAACCGCCCAAACCGGGCACGACCACGCAGTCATGCTCGGCGAGCAACCCTTCCAGTTTTTCAATCAGTACCTGCATCCGAAAAGCAAGAAAAAGGGAGAATCCCCGAACACTCGATGATTCAGGCGATTCTCCCTATAAATGATCCAATTAGCCCTGGATGGCCTTGATGCCGGGAAGCACTTTGCCTTCGATGGCTTCCAAAAGGGCACCGCCACCCGTTGAGACGTAGCTCACTTTGTCGGCCAGGCCGAACTTGTTGACACAGGCTACCGAGTCGCCACCGCCTACCAACGAGAAAGCGCCCTTGGCCGTAGCCTCTACGATAGCTTCTGCAACAGCCTTGGAACCAGCAGCGAAGTTGTCGAATTCAAAGACGCCGGCAGGACCGTTCCACAGGATGGTCTTGGAGTTCTTGATCACCTCGGCGAAGATCTTCATGGTCTTGGGGCCGATGTCCATGCCTTCCCAACCATCGGGAATGTCGTTGACCCCGGCATAAGCCGTCTTGGCATCGTTGCTGAAGCTGTCACCGATCTTGGAATCCACGGCCAGCACCAGGTTGACACCGTTTTCCTTGGCCTTCTTCATGATGTCGAGCGCCAGGTCCAGCTTGTCGTCCTCGCAGATGGAAGTACCGATCTTGCCACCCATGGCCTTGCTGAAGGTGTAGGTCATACCGCCCGTCAGGATCAGGTTGTCAACCTTGCCAAGCAGGTTCTCGATGATGTCGATCTTGGTCGATACCTTCGAACCGCCCATGATGGCCGTGAAAGGACGGACCGTGTTTTCCATCACCTTCTCGACGGCGACGACTTCCTTGTTCATCAGGTAACCGAACATCTTGTGGTCGGCATCGAAATAATCGGCGATCAAAGCCGTGGAAGCGTGGGCACGGTGGGCCGTACCGAAAGCGTCGTTGACATAGCAGTCGGCATAGGAAGCCAACTTCTTGGTGAAAGCTTTCTGGCTTTCCTTGACAGCCTTCTTGGCGGCAGCCTTTTCCTCGTCGGTGGCATCATCGGCCAGTCCTCTGGGCTTGCCTTCTTCCTCGGCGTAGAAGCGGAGGTTTTCAAGCAGCAGGGCCTGACCCGGCTTGAGGGCTGCCACCTGGGCATCGGCCTGCTGGCAGTCCGGAGCAAAAGCCACGGGCACACCCAGGCACTCGGAAACGTGGTCAAGAATGGATTTCAGGGAATATTTGGGATCGGGGTTCTTCTTGGGACGACCCATGTGCGAACCGATAATCAGCATACCGCCGTCTTTGATGATCTTCTTCAGCGTCGGCATGGCGGCGCGGATACGGGTATCATCCGTGATTTTCAGATTTTCGTCGAGGGGCACGTTGAAGTCCACCCGGACAAAAGCTTTCTTTCCAGCAAAATTGAATTTGTCAATAGTCTGCATAATAGATTGTATATTAGATTGTTAAATAATTCTTTAAATCAATTTCCCCTCTATGGGAAACACAGGCGAATATACGAAATAATCCAACGTCCACCAAAGGGAAAACCGGAAAACTACTTCAAATATTTGTCCAGCCAGGCGAAATAGGTCCGCTGCCACAGAATGGCGTTCTGAGGCTTGAGAATCCAGTGGTTCTCGTCGGGGAAGACCAGCAACTGGGCATCCAGTCCGCGCAGCTTGGCGGCATCGAAGGCAGCCATGCCCTGCGAAGCCAGGATGCGGAAGTCCTTCTCGCCATGAATGCAGAGAATGGGGGTATCCCACTTGTCCACGAAGCGATGGGGGGAATTGGCAAACGAACGCTGGGCCACGGCATTGCCCTTGTCCCAATAGGCACCGCCCAGGTCCCAGTTGACAAACCACATCTCCTCGGTTTCGACATACTGCTGTTCGAGGTTGAAGATGCCGCTGTGGGCAATGAAAGCCTTGAAGCGCTTGTCGTGATTACCGGCCAGCCAATAGACCGAGAAACCGCCGTAGGAAGCCCCCACGCAGCCCAGATGGTCCTCATCGACATAGGGTTCTGCGCTGACGGCGTCGATGGCCGAGAGATAGTCTTTCATGTTCTGGCCGCCGTAGTCGCCGCTGATCTGCTCAAGCCATTCCTGGCCGAATCCGGGCAGACCGCGCCGGTTGGGAGCCACGATGATATAGCCCTGGGCAGCCATCAGCTGGAAATTCCAGCGATACGACCAGAACTGGCTGACGGGACTCTGCGGACCGCCCTCGCAGAACAGTAGGGCGGGATATTTTTTGGCGGGATCGAAATGAGGCGGATAGATGACCCAGACCAGCATCTGCTTGTGATCGGTGGTCTCCACCCAGCGCTCCTCCACCCGGCCCGTGGTGAGCTGGGCGAAAATATCGTCGTTCTCGTGCGTGATGACCGTCATCTCGCCACTGGCGGGATCGATGCGGACCACCTCGTTGGGGCGCGACATGCTGTGACGCAGGCCCACCAGGCAGTCGGCAGCCGGCAAGGCGTTGTCAAAGTCATAGACGCCCTGGGTGATCTGACGGATGTCACCCGAAGCCAGGCTCAGTTCATAGACATGGGTGCGGCCATGCCAGACACTGGTGAAATAGATACGGCTGTCATCGGCCGACCAAGCCAGCGAAGAAGCTTCCTGGTCGAAAGAGGCCGTATAGTCGGTCATGGATTTCGTTTCGCTGTCATAGACCATCAGGCGGTTCTTGTCGGATTCGTAGCCGTCGCGGGCCATGCTCGAGAAGGCAATATAGCGGCCCGAGTGCGAGAACAGCGGGTTGGTATCGTAGCCGCCCATGCCCTGGGTAAGGTTTTCGGTGCGGAAATCCTCTTCCACATAGCACAGGTAGATGTCGGAATTGGTCGAGACGGCATAGTCCAGCCCGGTTTTCTTGCGGCAGGTATAGGCCACCACCTTGCTGTCGGGGCTCCAGGCCAGCTGCTCGATGCCGCCGAAGGGCTTCATGGGCGATTCGTAAGGCTCGCCTTCCAGCAAATCGTGGATATTTTCCAGTTTTCCCTCCTTGAAATCGGCCACAAAGGGATGGGGTATGCTCTCCACCCATTCATCCCAATGCTTGTACATCAAATCATTGATGACACGACCGCTGGCCTTGTCCAGGTCGGGATAGAGATCCTGGGCTGTCTGCCCGTATTTCACCTGGGCGACGAACAACAGCCGATGGCCGTCCGGGGAGAAGGCATAGGCTTCGATGTCCTTGTCGTAGTGGGTAAGCTGACGGCGTCCCTTGCCCTCGGCCGTCATTTCCCAGAGCTGCATGGAGCCGGAAGCTGCCGAAAGGAAATAAATCTTCTTGCCATCGGCCGACCAGGTGGCTGACTGCTCCGACTGGGGAGTCTGCGTGAGCTGACGCACCTGACTGCCGTCGCACGAGGCAACGAACAAGTCGCGATTGCCCTTGTTCTCGGGCACACTGTAATAAGAAACTCCGTAGAGCACTTCCTGCCCGTCGGGAGATACCTGGATGTCGGAGACACGACCCATCTGCCAGAGCACTTCGGGCGTCATCAGGTCGGAATCCAGTTTGGCGTTGCTCTTGCCGATATTCACGCAAGAAGCATCCTGTTTGTTGCCACAGGAAGAAAGCAATGCAGCTGCAGCCATCAGAAGGAAAAAATTTTTAGTCATAGTTGTCTGTTGTATTTACAGATAAAAAATGCCGGTCAACTGCACCGGCATTCAATTCCTAACGGATTCTCTCATAGGCCCTCACTTTCTTCTCGTCATTGAGTATGGCGTTCATGGCCAAGAACTCGAGTATGAGGGAGACAAAAGGAAGGGATATGCCGAAATTGAGTCCAAAAGAAGCATCCAGACGCCGCACCGTGACCCATAGGAAGACGAGGTAGGCCAAATAGAAGCCTATCAAGGCCAGCAGGTTGAAGATGCAAAACCTGACCTGGGTGAGCCGCTTGCGATAGAAGAACACGGCCACCAGGCTCGAGGCGATGCATACGGCAAGTATGGCCCCCAAGCCCCAGAACGAGATGGAAGCATTGCCCTCACCGACACGCTGTGCCACCGAAAAAGCCTCATACGAATAGACCGTGCCCTCAGCGCTGAAGAAAGTTCCCCAAGGCAGATAGAGCGCGGCCACCATGGCGGCTATGGCCAGCAGCAGGTACAATGTCTGTATACGCTGGATCATTATTTCTTGACTTTGTCTTTCAACGGATTGCGATAATAAATCTTACCCTCGATGTATTCCTGGGTGGCAATCAGCGTCGGCTTCGGCAATTTTTCATAGTAGCGGGAAATCTCGATCTGTTCACGATTCTCGAAGACTTCTTCCAGGTTGTCGGTGTAGGGAGCGAATTCCTGCAGTTTCTTTTCCAGTTCCGTCTTGATGTCAACGCTGATCTGGTTGGCGCGCTTTGCAATCACGGAGACCACTTCGTAAACGTTTTCATCACCCACCATCGACTGGATGTCGCGGGTCTGGGTATTGGTAGGAGCTACTGTTTTTTTGTAATCCATAACTATAATAATATTGATATCAATTGTTTTCGCCTAGATAGGAACGAGCCTGGTCGAGCATTGCCTTGGCTTCCTTGGCGTATTTGCTATCCGGGTAGTCGTTCGTGAAACTATAGTACTCGTCCACCACAGCGCGCATGCGTTCGGGAATCATCGCGGCCACGCTCTCACGCGCATAGGTAAAACGGGATTTGAGTATCAGGAAGGAGAAGTCCTCGCGGTAGACCGACGAGGGGAAGTCACGCAGGGCGTTGTTGGCCGTGACGATGCAGGATTCATAGTTGTTGCCCATGAAGTTGCCCAGGTTGTAATACAGCTGACAGTTGAGCAAGGCCTTGTAGGCCAGCCTTTCCATCAAAGTGTTGAGCATTTCTTCGGCTTCGGCGCGGTGTTCGCTCAAAGGATAGTATTCCAGAAAGACCGTCAACTCGTCCATGGCCTCGATGGTGCCCTCCTGCGACAGACGGGAATCGGGCGAGTTGATGAAGGCCGACTTGCCGGCCATGAAGCGGCATTCCTCCGTAAAGGTGCCCTTGGGGTAAGTCTTGTAATAGAGCTGGTACTGGGCCCCTGCGGAATAGTAGTCTTTGGTGCGGTAATAAGAGTTGGCCAGCATGTAGAGGCACTGCTCTGCCCGCTCCGTTCCCTTGTAAACAGCTTTCAATTCCTCCATCAGTTCGATGACGCGCTTGTATTTGCCCTGGTCGTAATATTCGTTAGCCTTGTTCCATTTGGCGTCATAATCATTGCTCTTCTGGAGTTTGTAATACTCTCCACAAGATAATAATGCACAGCATATCAACAAGATAAACAAATATTTGACTTTCATTTTGTTCGGTCGCAAAAAGTCCGCGAATTTACCAATTATCATATAATCTGTCAAGTGATTTGATTAAAATAATTCTGTCACGCAGTATTTTGACGGACAAAGGCCGCAAGTTGTAACAAAAGACTTACCTTTGCATCGAGGGTTTCAGACCCTCCTGTTTTGCCCGTTCACATGTTCAAACTCACCTCCAAATTCCAACCCACCGGCGACCAGCCGCAAGCCATCCAGGCGCTGGTGGACGGTGTCAAAGAGGGACTGGAAGCCCAGACCCTGCTCGGTGTGACCGGTTCGGGCAAGACTTTCACCGTCGCCAACGTGGTGGAACGCCTTCAACGCCCTACACTGGTACTGAGCCACAACAAGACCCTGGCCGCGCAGTTGTACAACGAGTTCAAGGCTTTTTTCCCGGACAATGCCGTAGAGTATTTCGTTTCCTACTACGACTACTACCAGCCGGAAGCCTATATCCCGACCACCAACACCTACATCGAGAAGGATCTCTCCATCAACGAGGAAATCGAGAAACTCCGCTTGTCGGCGACCTCTGCCCTGCTCTCGGGCCGCCGCGACGTGCTGGTCGTCTCGTCGGTGTCCTGCCTGTTCGGCATGGGCAGTCCGGTGGACTTCAGCAACAACACGATCCATATCCATGTCGGCCAGCAGATCAGCCGCAATGTTTTTCTCCGACAGCTGGTGGACAGTCTCTACGCCCGCAACGACGTCGATTTCATTCGTGGCTGTTTCCGGGTGAAAGGCGATACCATCGACATATTCCTGGCCTATTCGGACATTGCCCTGAGAGTGGTCTTTTGGGGCGATGAAATCGATGCCATCGAGGAAATCGACCCGATCAGCGCCCACCGGCTGTGCGAGCTGAAAAGCTACGACATCTATCCGGCCAACCTTTTTGTCACCAGCAAGGAGCGTGTCCAGCAAGCCATCCGCGACATCCAGGACGACCTGGTGAAACAGGTGGATTTCTTCCGTTCCATCGACAAAAATCTCGAAGCCAAACGCCTGGAAGAACGTGTGAACTACGACCTGGAAATGATCCGCGAACTGGGCCATTGCTCAGGCATCGAGAACTATTCCCGTTATTTCGACGGCCGGCCGGCGGGCACCCGTCCCTACTGCCTGCTCGACTTCTTTCCCAAGGACTTCCTGCTGATCATCGACGAAAGCCATGTCACCGTGCCTCAGATACACGCCATGTGGGGCGGCGACCATGCCCGCAAGATCAATCTGGTTGAATATGGATTCCGTTTGCCGGCCGCCCTGGACAACCGGCCGCTAACCTTCGATGAATTCGAGGAAATGACCCATCAGACCATCTATGTCAGCGCCACACCGGCCGACTATGAACTGGAGAAATCGGGCGGAGTCATCGTCGAGCAGCTCATCCGCCCCACCGGTCTGCTGGATCCGGCCATCGAAGTGCGTCCCAGCAAAGACCAGGTGGACGACCTGATGGAGGAAATCCGTGTCCGCAGCGAGCGCGACGAGCGTATCCTGGTCACCACCCTGACCAAGCGCATGGCCGAGGAACTGTCGGCCTATTTCCGCAACCACGGCGTGCGCTGCGAATACATCCATTCCGATGTCGATACCCTGGAACGGGTGGAAATCATGGAAAACCTGCGGGCCGGACTGTTCGACGTACTGGTCGGTGTCAACCTGCTGCGCGAGGGGCTGGACCTGCCCGAAGTGTCGCTCGTTGCCATCCTGGATGCCGACAAAGAAGGCTTCCTGCGCAACCGGCGCTCGCTCACCCAAACGGCCGGCCGCGCCGCCCGCAACGTGAACGGCAAGGTGATCTTCTATGCCGACACGGTGACTGAGAGCATGAAACTCACCATCGAGGAAACCGACCGGCGCCGCAGCATACAGATGGCCTACAACAAAGCCCACCACATTGAGCCCAAGCCCATCGACAAGAACTCGCGCAATGCGCTGACCCGCACCGTCAAAGCCGAGCCCAAGGCCTATATCGAACCAGTCATGTACCAACTGTCAGCCGACCCTGTCATCGCCTATATGGACCGGAGTCAGTTGGAAAAACTGATTGCCGCCACCAAGCGCAAAATGTACGAAGCCTCCAAAAAGATGGACTTTCTGGAGGCTGCGCAATATCGCGACGAGCTGTTCAAGCTCGAAGACAAGCTCAAAACACTTTAGAACCGGAATCCCAGCGTAGCGGCGATGTTCAGGCTCTTGACATCCAACTTGGCATAGTTGGTGTAGGGATCGCCGTAATTGTCGGTGCGGGCATTGTAGAAGGGATGGAAATGCTCGCCACGCATGCTGTAGGTGGCGGCCAGATCCAGGTACCAGCTGTCGAAGCGCAGGCCGCAGCCGCCCGCCAGCATGTCGGCACCACGGTCGATGCTGTACTGGGGCGTATAGGTCGGAGTATGGATCTCAATGTTGTTGGTGATGACTTCCCCCCTGACGGGCGACATGTAATGGGCATAACCGCAACGGCCGCTGAAGACATCCGAGAAGCGCCATTCCAGTCCGACACGGAAGTTGAGGACATCGCGGAAATACGTGTGCACATCGGCCGAGATATCGTTATATACATAGCCGTAGGCATCCTTTTCCTGCATGGCCGAATAGAAAGTCTGGTCCAGATCGGCACTCAGGAAGCCCTTGCGACCCAGCTGCAAAGCGGCACTATAGACCATGCGGGTCGGAGTCTTCAGATGATAGGCATACGAGGAGAACTGGCCGTTGTTTGTCCTCTGGGTGGTGTTGTGCGTCACGTTGTCATAGACAATGCCCGTTGCCGTCATGGTGGTGGCAGTCACATCGACCAGGTCGTAATAGGTCGGCGTATGGACCGCCAAACCCAGGCGCAGAGCCGCTGTCGGACGCAGGATCAGGCCGAACTTGGCGTTGACGGCGTTGCCGCTGGTCCGCAAATCGTTGGACAGACGGAAATCGCCACCCAGCTCAAACAATTCCTGATAGTAGGTATCCAGACGATAGTTTATCGACTGCACGCCGATGGCCATGCCGAAATAGACGAAATAGCCGTAGTTGAAGCCGAAACCGAAGTCCCAGACATCCGAACGGCCCGATTCCATCATGTACTGTTCGTTATCGACCGTTTCGTTGGCCGCCAGGATGGGATTGTAGGCATCATCCAGCATATAGGCCTTGTACATGAAGTCTTCCAGGCCGCTGCCCACTACCAGGTTGTCCAACAGGGAAACCGGACGGTTGACGCCCCGGACAGCCGTATGGCGGCTGAAATTCTTCAGGCGGTTGTAGCTGACAGCGAAATTGTAGTTGGCAAAGCCTTCTTCATTGTCCGTGCGATAGGCCGACACAAAACCGAAATTGGCCGGCATCGTGCGGGTTTTGCGGTCGGAAATGCCGACACCCGTCTCGCGAAAATCAGCGGAAACACCCACCGAACTAAGTGCGTGGGTATAGGTCAGCTCGCCCGAGCGGTAGATACCCAGTCCGGCCGGGTTGATGGTCAGCGAAGTCATGTCGCCGCCCAAGGCGCCGAAAGCATTGGCCATACTCATGGCACGGGCCGTACCATAAGGTTCGGTCATCGAATATTTCAACAAATCGAAGGCTTCCTGGGCCTGTAGGTTCAGACCCAGGAAGACGACTGCCAGTATAATACAGATTCTTTTCATTGTCTGGTATGTGGTTACTTGGTTACATTAGTGGCAAACAGGGGCTTAGCGGCGACCGCTGGAAGAACCCGAAGAGGAACGACCACCCGAACTGCTCGAAGAGCCGCCGGAATAGCTGCTACCAGAAGAACGGCCCGAGGAACTCGAGGAGCTGCTGGACGAATAGCTGCTGGACGATCCGCTGGAGTAGCTCGACGAACTCGAACGGCTGCTGCTCGAAGAAGAGGAGCTCACCGAGGAGCGGCTGGAAGTCGACGCACTGGACGACCTGGTTGTGGCCGGAGCGGAGCTCGAAGAGGAGCGGACGCTGGTGCCCGTGCTGGCCCGGCTGGCAGACGAACTGCTGCTGGAGCGGGTACTCGAACTGGTGCTGCTCGTGCGGCCAGTGCTGCTGGAACTCGAAGACGAACGCGGCGTAGTCGTCACCGTCGAACGGCTGGTGGAAGAAGAGCTGCGGCTGGAGCTGTTGCCCAGGATGCTGCGACCCGTGCTGGCCGATGAGTTCACCGAACTGCGGCCCGTCGTGGCCGTAGTGGCCGTCGAAGCCCTTCTACCCGTCGCGGTGTTGGCCGACGAAGAACGTCCTGCCGTGGTGCGGGTCGACGTCACAGCCGAGCGGCTGGAAGTCGTGGAAGCCGTGCGCAGGCTGCTGGCGGCGGAACGGTTGCCGGTGCCGGCCCGGCTGCCCGTAGCCACTTGTGTGGCGGAAGCCGTGGTCGTAGCCCTGCCCGAAGTCGTGCTGGAAGCCAGGCGAGGCAGTTCCACCTCGTTATATACCGCCGAGCGCGTTCTGGGACTGGCCGTGGTGGCACCCCGGGTCAAGGCACCCGTGGGACGGGCGGCATTGTGGTCGGAATGCGGCCGGCGTTCGTTCAACGCATAGTGCGAAGGATGTCCCCAGAGGTCGTAAGGACCGTGATGACGGTGGTGATGGTAGCTGTAGTAATGACGGGGATAATAGTAGTAGTCGTGATACCACGGATTATACCAGCCATAATACCAGGGATCGTAAGTGCCCCAATAGTACCAGTCGTGGTAGCTGTACCAGTAGTGACGGTAGCTGTAGGGACTGTAGTACCATGAATAGTAAGGACGATAGTAATAATCGTAGTACCAGGGGCTGGCCCAGCCGCTGTAATAGTAGTCGGGCTCGTCGTTGTCATAGTAGATGTTCAGCGTGGCGCCGTCCTCGACCAAGACATTCAGGTAACCGTCTTCGGTGACATGGGTGGTGAAATCCTTGTCATAGAAGCGGCGGATGCGTTCGCTGTACTGATACTCCTGATAGGCCTCGTATTCCTCGGCACTGATCAGGACGGAATCAGGCTCGGCGGTGGTTGCTTCAGCATTGAGGGCAGCCAGCGCCGAAGGACGGCGGTTGTATTCATCCACGTTGCGCGTGGAAGCAGTGTAAACCACCGGTTCCTCTACGGTCTGAGCCTCAGATGCCGTGGCCAACATAGTCTTGGCCTGCTTTTTTGCATACTTGGGATGATAATAGAGATCATCGTCGTAAGACTGTGCATTGATGACATTCGGCCAGAACAAGCCTGTCAACAAAATTGTCAGCGTCAAAATCCTGGTTTTCATAAGGCTCAATTTTTAAAAGGTTATCGGTTATCGGTTTTCTGTTTTCTATCCCTTAGATGACTCAAAAGGCCGAAAGTAAACTGGCATTAAGTTGATTTAACTAAAAAGGGTCCGGAACCCGTTATTCAGCGGCAAGATACGAAGAAAAAACGGGATTCTGCGCATGAACCGCGAAAAAAGCACTAACTTTGTCCTTGAATAAAACGCGTGAGGGCCTATGCCCGCGCCACACCCACATGTCTGTCACGACCAACATACAGCAGCTGAAAGCCACCCTGCCCCCGCAGGTCTGGCTCATTGCCGTGTCCAAGTTCCAACCGGTCGAGAAGCTGCAGGAAGCCTACGAGGCCGGCCAGCGCCTTTTCGGCGAGAACCGCGCCCTGGAGATGCGTGACAAGCACTCCCTGCTGCCCCAGGACATCCAATGGCATTTCATCGGCCATCTGCAACGCAACAAAATCAAGTATATCGCGCCCTTTGTCGCCATGATCCATTCAGTCGACAGCCCGGAGCTGCTCGAAGACATCGACCGGGCCGCTGAAAAAGCCGGCCGCACCATTCCCTGCCTTTTGCAGTTGCACATCGCCCGCGAAGAGACCAAATTCGGTTTCAGCCCGCAGGAAGCGCTCGACTACCTGGCCGGCGGCACGTGGCGGTCCCTGGAGCACATCCGCCTGTGCGGCATGATGGGCATGGCCACCTTCACCGACAACCAGGCCCAGGTACTCGAAGAGTTCGGGCTGTTGAAACAATGTTTCGATACGGCCAAAGAAAAATGGTTCGCCGCAGACGACGGTTTCCGCCACCTGTCCATGGGCATGTCCGATGATTATCCGCTGGCCATCCAGTGCGGCAGCACGATGGTACGCATCGGCACGGCTATCTTCGGCAGCCGGCCGCTCAATCCGTAAGCGGAATCTTCTCTATGCGGGTCTGGTGACGCCCGCCATCGAATTCAGTCTCAAGAAAGATCTCTATGATCTTGACGGCCGCTTCCTTGGAAATGAAACGGGCTGGCAGGCAGCACACATTGGCATCGTTGTGCTGACGGGCCAGGCGTGCGATGTCTTCCGACCAGCAGAGCGCCCCGCGGATTTGCTGATGTTTGTTGACCGTCATGCAAACGCCTTCGCCGCTGCCACAAATGGCAATACCGCAACGGCTCTCGCCTTCCTCGACCGATTCAGCCAGAGGATGGGCAAAATCAGCATAATCACAACTGTCAGGGGAATAGGTGCCAAAATTGATGAAAGGAATGTTCTTTTCCGTGAGCCAGTCACAAACAGCTTCCTTCAATTCATAACCCGCGTGGTCGCTACATACCGCCACCGGAACAGCATCGTCTGAATTCATGTCTAATAATGTGAGATTTGGAACCGCAAATATACGAAGATTTTCTGTACTGCAAATATTTATTCTTTCGACGAGGCTTTTTCCACCAGCCGGGACGATCGTCGGACGGCGGCCGCCACAATCAGGATGCTGATCTCATAGAGGGCCCAGATGGGCAGCGACACCAGGGCCAGGGTGAAAGCATCGCCCGTGGGCGTGATGACGGCGGCAGCGATGAGGATGATGACGATGGCGTAGCGGCGTTTCTCGCGCATAAAACCGGGACTGAGGAAACCCAGTCGGGCAAACAGCCAGCTGAGGACCGGCAGCTCGAACATCAGGCCCATCAGCAGCGACATGACCAGAAGCGCCTCCATATACGAGGCCAGGGTGATCATGTTGGGCACCTCCGCACTCACCTGATAGGTGGCCAGGAAACGGAAAGAGAACGGGAAAATGATGAAATAGTTGAGCAGCACGCCCAGGAAAAACAACAGGAAAGCCCAGATGAGCGCCGGAAAAGCATAATGTTTTTCATTGACATACAAGGCCGGGGAGACAAAACGGAACAGTTCGAAGAGGATATAGGGCGAAACCACCACCGCACCGGCGACAAAAGCCGCATACATATGGATGAAAAACTGCGACGTGAGCTGCGTGCTGATGAGTTGGGCCTGGAAAGCGCCGGCACCCAGGGAAGGCATCTGCCAGGCCTCCGAAAGACGGTTCATCAGGCGATAGAGCACAAAATCGCTGTGCTGGGGTGCCAGCAGGATTGTAAACAGGCCCTCCTTGAAGTAAAATGCAACGATGCCGGCGACCAGCACGGCCGCCAGTATCCTCAACAACACTTTCCGGAGTTCGTCCAAATGGCTCCAGAAAGACATTTTCCCAGCAGTTTCCGACATAGGGGAAATACGCTCGCACGACAGGTTATTCAGCCTTGCCGTCCGTTTCCTTAGGCGTTTCCTTGGATTCGGCCTTGTCAGCCGTCTTGGCCGTTTCCTGATCGGGGGTGTTCATTTCCTGCTTGAAGGATTTGATGCCCTTGCCCAGGCCTTTCATCAGTTCGGGCAGCTTGGCGGCGCCGAAAAACAGCAGGATCACCAGGGCGATGACGATGAGTTCACCCGTGCCGAGTCCCAACAGCAAAAAGAGATGTGACATGATCGCTTGTCGTTATGTGGTTCAACAATCTATTTTACGCTTCAGCCGTTGCTCCTGCTTGAATAGCAGCAAATCGGCCAGCATCTGCACTTGCGTCATCTCAAAACCGGCGCGACGGGCCTCCTCTATGGGATTGAGGTACATCGTTCGGATTTCCATCGGCCGGCCGGCATCGTAGTCCAGCTTCATGCTGGGCGCATAGGGCGTCATCTTTTCCGTCAGGTCGATCATGTGATCGATGAAGCCTGCCGGAATATCCGCCCCGCAACAGGCCGCGGCCGCCACCACTTCCTGCATCAGGCCGATGACCAGCCGGCGGCTGTCCGGCTGGAAAGTCAGTTCGGCCGTGGTGGCGTTCAATGCCACCGTCAGGCCGTTGTACGGAATGTTCCAGACCAGCTTTTTCCAGCGCAACAGATGGGCGTCCATTTCCAGATGCACCCCGATGCCCGCCTGTCGGAGGTCTTCGACAAGACCCGGCAACAAGGCGGTGGCATCCGTTTGGAAAGGGGCCAGGCTCAAGTCGCCGTAAGCGGCGTGATGGATATGTCCCGGCCCCACCTTGAAAGTGCAGATAAAAGCCGTGGCGGCCGCCAGGGCGACAGAAGGCAAGGCAGCAGAGAGTTCCTGCTCCATGTCCAGGCCGTTCTGGATCAGCACCACCAGGCTCTTTTTGTGCAGCAAAGGAGGCAGCATCTCCCCCAGCCTGTCGTTACCGGTGGTCTTCATGCAGACCAGCACGATATCGCAGACAGGCATGTCACGGGTGTCGGCATAGGCATGGACCGGGAACAGATGGAAATCACCGCCTACGGAATCCACCCTCAGGCCGTCCTTTTTGACCGTTTCGTAATCACTGCGCAGCAGAAAGTGAACCTCCTGCCCGCTCTGTGCCAAACGGCCGCCATAATAGCCGCCTATACCGCCCGTACCAAGGATTGCGTACCTACGATTTGCCATGAAACTGCAGAGCAGATTATTTAGCCAGCATGGCCTTTACCTGCTCATAGACATTCTGGCCGTTGAAGCCGAGCTTCTCGTCGAGCACCTTGTAGGGAGCCGAGAAACCGAAGCTTTCCAGACCGAAAATCTTGCCGTCGCTGCCGACCAGGCCCTGCAGGTTGACAGGCAGACCGGCCGTCATGCCGAATTTCTTGACACCGGCGGGCAGCACCTGCTGCTGATAGGCTTCGCTCTGGCTGCGGAACAGGCCTTCGGAAGGCACATTGACGATGCTGATCTTCAGACCGTCGGCACGCAGCAACTCGGCACCGGCCACCAGCGTGGCCACTTCCGAACCGGAGGCCACCAAAATGACATCGGGATGGGCATCCGAGCCGGCGATGATGTAACCGCCCTTGGCAGCCTGCTCGTAATCCGTACCAGCAGGCAGCAGCGTGATGTTCTGACGCGAGAAGATCAATGCGGTCGGCGTGTCGTTGTTCTCCATGGCCAGCTTCCAGCAGACAGTGGTTTCTTCGGCATCGGCCGGACGCAGCACCAGCATGGAGTTGCGGCCGCTGTGGTTTTTGAGTTTTTCCATCAGGCGGATCTGGGCTTCCTGCTCCACGGGTTCGTGGGTCGGACCGTCCTCACCGACGCGGAAGGCATCGTGGGTCCAGATGAACTTCACGGGAAGTTCCATCAAGGCAGCCATACGGACAGCGGGTTTCATGTAGTCGGAGAAGACAAAGAAGGTGCCGCAGGCGGGAATCACGCCGCCGTGCAGGGCCATGCCGATGCAGCAGCAAGCCATGGTGAGCTCGGCTACGCCAGCCTGGAAGAAAGCGCCCGAGAAATCGCCCTTCTGGAAGGCGGTGGTCTTCTTCAGGAAACCGTCGGTCTTGTCCGAGTTGGACAGATCGGCCGAAGCGCAGATCATATTGGGCACCTGTTCGGCCAGGACGCTCAGAACGGCAGCCGAAGCGTTGCGGGTGGCATCGTTGGCCTTCTGCTGGACAGCCTTCCAATCGACCTTCGGGGTCTTGCCAGCCAACCAGTCCTTCAACTGGGCAGCCTTGTCTGCATTGGCGGCAGCCCAGGCCTTTTCTTCAGCATAGCGTTCAGCGGCAATCTTCTTCAACTCTTCGGCACGCTTGGCATACAAGGCCTTGACATCGTCGAAGATGACAAAAGCGTTGTCGGGATCGCCCCCCAGGTTCTTGACCGTGTTGCGATAAGCCTCACCGCCCAGGGGCGCGCCATGGGTCTTGCAGTTGCGCTCATAGGAGGTGTTGTCTTCCTTGCGGGCGCCCTTGCCCATGATGCACTTGCCGATGATCAGGGTCGGACGGGCCTTCTCCTGCTGGGCCGCTTCGATGGCCTGGCGGATCTGCTGGCAGTCGTTACCGTTGATCTCAATCACGTTCCAGCCCCAGGCACGGTACTTCATGGCCGTGTTCTCGCTCATGACGGCAGCGCATTCGGTCGACAGTTGGATGTCGTTCGAGTCGTAGAACATGATCAGGTTGTCCAGGCCCAGGTGACCGGCGATACGGCCGGCGCCCTGAGAGATTTCCTCTTCGACGCCGCCGTCGGAGATATAGGCATAGATGGTCTCCTTGGCGAAAGTCGGGTTGCCCGTGCGGGCAGCCAGGAACTTGGCGGCGATGGCGGCACCCACGGCATAGGCGTGGCCCTGGCCCAGCGGGCCGGAAGTGTTCTCGATACCGCGGACAATATTGCGTTCAGGATGACCGGCCGTGGGCGAACCCCACTGGCGCAGCTGCTGCAGTTCATCGAGCGTGAATTTGCCGATCAGCGACAGCTGGGCGTAGAGCATCGGAGCCATGTGGCCAGGATCCAGGAAGAAACGGTCACGACCTGCCCAGGCAGGATTCTCGGGATCGTACTTGAGATATTCTGAATAAAGGACATTGATGAAATCGGCTCCGCCCATGGCACCGCCCGGATGACCCGATTTGGCTTTTTCCACCATCGAAGCAGCCAGGATACGGATATTGTCGGCTGCCCGATTCATTAATTTGACATCGTTCATGTTACGTGTGATTTGAATATTGTAAGTGATTGTTATCTGCTATTTCTTGAACTCCACGGAAATCTTCTCGATGGGAAGACTGTCGAGATAGTTCTTCATATAGACGTTGAAACCGGCCACATCCTCGGGATCGGGATCCACGGCCACCCCTTCATTGCCGGCGAATACCACATTATCCAGATAGTCGGGCAGGCTGAGGTGTTGTTTGTTGTTGACTACGAAACCGGCCAGCAGGGCGATACCCCAGGCCCCCCCCTCACCTGCCGTCTCCATGACGGAAATCGGCGTGTTCAGGGCAGCCGCCAGCATGCGCTGACCCACCTTGGGCGTGGTGAAATAGCCGCCGTGACCCGTGAGCCGGTCCACTTTGACCTTTTCTTCGTTCAAGAGGATGTCGTTGCCGATCTTCAGGACACAGATGGCGCCATAGAGATGGGCACGCATGAAATTGGCCAGGTTGAATTTGTCATTGGCCGAGCGGACAAAGAGCGGACGGCCGTCGGACGTACCGGTGATGGGTTCACCCGAAACATAGTTGTACGACACGATACCGCCGCAGTCGGCATCACCCGTCAGGGCTGCATTGAACAAGTTGCAATACAACTCATAGGTGCTCAACTTGATACCCAGCAGTTCCTGGTATTCCTTGAACAGACCCACCCAGGCGTTTATGTCGGAGGTGCAGTTGTTGCAGTGCACCATGGCCACCAGGCTGCCGTCGGGAGTCGTCACCATATCGATCATTTCATAGGGGCGAGACAGTTCCTTTTCCAATACGATCATCGAGAAGGAAGAGGTACCGGCCGAGACATTGCCCGTGCGCTGCTTGACGGCATTGGTAGCCACCATGCCCGTACCGGCGTCGCCTTCGGGCGGACAGAAAGGAATGCCGGGTTTCAGATGGCCTGAGGCATCGAGCAGACGGGCACCTTCGGGTGTCAGGCTGCCGGCGTTCTCACCAGCCACCAGCACCTCGGGCAGAATGTCGGAGAGTTTCCAGGCATAGCCCTTGGGAGCCACCAGTTTGTCGAACTTCTCGACCATCACCTTGTCGTAGTCACAGGTCTTGGGATCCACGGGGATCATACCCGAGGCATCGCCTACGCCCAGCACCTTGCGGCCTGTCAGCTGCCAGTGGATGTAACCGGCCAGCGTAGTCAGAAAATCGATCTCAGGCACGTGTTTCTCCCCGTTGAGGATGGCCTGATACAGATGCGAGATACTCCAGCGCAGCGGAATGTTGTACTTGAAGAGCTTGGACAGGGCGGCAGCGGCGGCAGCGGTATTCGTGTTGCGCCAAGTGCGGAACTCTGCCAGCATCTCGTTGCCCTTGAAAGGCATGTAGCCGTGCATCATGGCACTGACGCCGATGGCGGCCAGCGACTCGATTTCCACACCATACTGTTCGAGCACGTGCTTGCGCAGGTCGGCATAGCAACCCTGCAAACCACCCCGGATATCCTCCAGGCTGTAGGTCCACAGACCGTTCACCAATTTGTTTTCCCAGTTGTGGCTGCCCTGGGCGATGGGCTTGTTGTCGGGGTCGATCAAGACCGCCTTGATACGGGTCGAACCGAATTCGATACCCAAAACGGCCTGGCCGTTGGCAATAATTGTTTTAGCGTCCATATTGTGATTTATTTAAGGGCTTTGTTCAACATATAATAGACTTCGTTGTTGCGAAGCGTCTGCTTGAAGTCGGCCGTGGTGGTCTGCTTGTTGATGCGGACATACTCGATGCCGAGGATTTCAGCAAAGTCTTCCCAATATTCTTCCGTGATGTCGTAGGAGAAGGCGCTGTGGTGCGTGCCACCGGCCAGGATCCAGGCACCGGCCCCGATCTCAAATGTAGGCTGCGGCACCCACAGGGCGCTGGCCACCGGCAGTTTGGGCATGGGCTTGGGCTCGATGCACTCCACTTCCTGCGAAATCAGACGGAAACGGTTGCCCAGATCCACCACGGTCGCCTTGATGCCGTGGCCCACCTTGGAGGTGAAGACCAGGCGGGCGGTCTGCTGCTTGCGGATGCCGATGCCCAGGAAATGGACTTCCAGTTTGGGTTTGTCCACTGCAATCAGCGGGCAGATTTCCAGCATGTGGCTCTGCAGGCATGACGAGCGGTCGCCGGCGAAGTTGAGCGTGTAGTCCTCCAGGAAGGAACAGCCGGTAGGCATCCCCTGCTGCATGACCCAGAGCGTGCGATACAGGCAGGCCGTCTTCCAGTCGCCTTCGGCGCCGAAACCGATACCCTCGGCCATCAGGCGCTGCGAGGCCAGGCCGGGAATCTGGTCGAATCCGACGAAGTTCGGGTCGTTGATGTCGGCATCACCCAGGTCGTCGAAATTGGTGGTGAAAGCCGTGGCACCCTCGTCCTTCAAAACGCGGCGCAGGGCAATCTCGGCCTTGGCGGCGTTGTGCACCTTTTCCCAGTAAACCTTTTCGCCACTCTCATCGATCTTGACGGTGTACTCCTTTTTATATTGTGCCACCAAAGCGTCGGCTTCGGCATCGGTCACCTTCTTGAAATAATCCATCAGGGAGCTGACGGGATAATAGTCCACATGATAGCCCAGGCGCTGTTCGAATTCCACGCGGTCGCCATCGGTCACGGCCACATTGTTCATGTTCATGCCAAACATCAGGCAACGCACATTGTGGGCATCGGCCACGCCGGCGCAAACACGGGCCCAGACAGCGATTTTCTGCTGTACGTCGGCATTCTTCCAATAACCGCAGACCACCTTGCGTGCCACGCGCATACGAGTGCAGATATGACCGAACTCGATGTCGCCGTGGGCGCTCTGGTTGAGATTCATGAAGTCCATGTCGATCTCGTTCCAGGGAATCTCGGCGTTGTACTGGGTGTGGAAATGCAGCAGGGGTTTGTGCAAAGCCTGCAGCCCCTTGATCCACATCTTGGCCGGAGAGAAAGTGTGCATCCAGGTGATGATGCCGATACACTTCTCCTCGTTGTTGGCGGCTTTCATCACAGCTTCCACTTCCTGGCTGCTGTTGGCCGTACCTTTATATACTATCTTCACAGGAATGATGCCGGAACGGTTCAGATTCTCGACCATTTCCTTGGAGTGTCCGTCCACAGAGACGACAGCATCACCTCCGTACAAAAGCTGTGCACCGGTGATCCACCAGATTTCCAATTTGTCAAATGCACTCATAATTATTTGGTTTTTAGTTGATTGCTTAATGTTTTTGTCCCTTCTGGCCATAGTAGGCATTCGGACCGTGCTTGCGCATGTAATGCTTTTCGATGAGCAGCGGATTCATCGTCGTGTGAGGATTTACGCTGTAGGAGATGAAGGCCATCTTGGCGCACTGCTCCATAACCTTGGCATTGTAGACAGCGTTGTCGGGCGAGGTGCCCCAACTGAAGGGACCGTGGTTCTTGACCAGCACGCCGGGCGTATGGTCGGGATTGATATCGCGGAAAGCCTCGACAATGACATTGCCCGTCTCCTCCTCGTAACGGGCCATCTCCTCGGCGCGCATGTCACGCGTACAGGGGATGTCCTTGTAAAAATAGTCGGCGTGGGTCGTCCCGATGTTGGCAATGGGCCTGCCGGCCTGGGCAAAGGCCGTGGCGTAGGTCGAATGCGTGTGGACGATGCCGCCGATGTTTGGGAAGGCCCGATACAGGACCAGATGGGTGGGTGTGTCGGACGAAGGGTTCAGACTCCCCTCCACCACCCGGCCTGTGGCCAGATCAACGACCACCATGTCGTCGGGCTTCATATGGTCATAGCTCACGCCACTGGGTTTGATCACCACCAGGCCCTTTTCCCGGTCGATGCCCGAGACGTTGCCCCAAGTGAAGATCACCAGTCCCTGACGCACCAGGTCAAGGTTGGCTTGGCAGACCTTTGCTTTCAATTCTTCCAGCATGATATTCAAGTTTTTGTTTGGGAATCAGCTACTATGCTCTCCAGACTACGGCCCCTGCGGGGCCTATCCCTCCCAAAGCAAGCATAGTAGCTGATTCTAAAAAGTTACCACAGTGCTACGTAAAGGACCGTCAAAATGACAATGATACAGATAGCACCGATATTGAAACCTCTGTCCGTATGGAACAGATCCAGGTCGACCTCGACAGCCTTCGGATCCTGAACTTTGTCCTTAGCATTGGATCTCAGATAGATACCCAATACCACCAGCATGGCGGCCAGGAAGAACATTGCCTCGAAACCGTAGAACTGCAGCACGGCCAGGTGACCGCCGCACCACCAGGCAATCTTGGCGACCAGGGCGGCAGCAGCCACGACAATACCGCTCCACAGCAGGACGCGGCTCCAGAACATCTGACGGCTGACCGTGCGGGCATCCATTTCGGCAGCCTTGACCGTATTCTTGCTCAACAAGGAAATCGGGATGAACATAGCCACCAGGACCATGAAGACATAACCCATGCGGAGCAGGAAGGGCGTATTCGGCATAATGAACTTGAAGAGGATGCTGAAGACGAAGGTACCCAGGGCGGCAGCAATGGCAGCCGGACCCGAAGAACGCTTCCACAGCAGACCCAGACCGAAGATGACCACGATACCCGGATAAACGAAACCGGAATATTCCTGGATGATCTGGAAGGCCTGATCGGCGCCGCCCATGATGGGATAAACGGCCAACAGGGCAATGATCAAGGCAATCAGGGAGGTCAGACGACCCGTCTTGACCAGGTTGCGCTCGCTGGCGCCCTTGTGGAGGAACTTCTTATAGACATCCATCGTGAAGATGGTCGAAGTCGAGTTGAACATCGAAGCCAGCGACGAGATGACGGCGGCCGTCAGGGCGGCAAACGAAAGGCCCTTGACAAAGACCGGCGTGAAGTTGCGGATCAGGAAAGGATAGGCATCGTCCGAACGCGTGATGGCACCGGCCAGGTCGATCTTGCTGTGCAGCTCGGGATCGTTCCAGATGAGGTAGGCGCAGACACCGGGGATACAAACGATGAACGGAATCAAAATCTTCAGGAAGGCGGCGAAAATCAAACCTTTCTTGGCTTCGCCCAGGTTCTTGGCAGCCAGACCCTTCTGGATGATGTACTGGTTGAAGCCCCAGTAACCGGTGTTGGTCAGCCACAAGGCACCCACGATGACCACGATACCCGGAATGGTAAAGTAAGGATCAGGGGCCTGGGTAGCCGTACCCTGCAGCACAGGATAAAGATCAATGTTGCGCTCGACCACCAGATGGAAGTGCGTGTCACCCGGCACGGAAGACAGTTTCTGGAAGACCACCGACAAAGCGTCCAAGGCACCGCTGGCCCCGACATGGGGCGCAATGACTGCCAGGGCGGCATAGGCCGTAATCAGACCGCCACCCACCAGGAAGGTCACCTGCAGCACATCGGTCCAGGCCACAGAAGCCAGACCGCCATAGATGGAATAGATACCGGCGATGACGAACAGGGCGATGATGATGAACAACGTCACATAATCCACCTGCATGCCCAGGAACATGCCGTGGATGGTCGGCAGGCCCAGGATCTGCTTGATGGCCAGGGCACCCAACCAGGAAACAGAAGTCAGGTTGATAAACACGTAGAGGAAAAGCCAGAAAATGGAGAATGCCAGGCCTACCCCATTGTTGTAACGTTCACTCAGGAACTGGGGAATGGTGAAGATCTTGCGCTTGATCATCACCGGCAGCAGGAACTTGGCCACCAGGATCAGCGTGGCGGCAGCCATCAGCTCGTAAGCGGCGATGGCGATACCCGAAGCATAAGCCGATCCCGACATGCCGATAAACTGCTCGGCAGAGATGTTGGCGGCAATCAAAGAAGCACCGACGGCCCACCAAGTCAGGGTATTACCTGCCAGGAAATAGTCGTTCGAACTTTTTTCTTCTCCCTTTTTGTTGCGGGACAGGAAGAGACCCAGACTGACGAGCACCACCAGATAGACCGCGAAGACAATGTAGTCCACAGTCGCAAACCCGTTGGCACTCAGGCTTTCAAGAATTTGGTTCATCGTAGTTGATATTTCTCTGTTGATTATTCAGCACATTTTTCTGCAGCCTTGTCGCAGCCGGCTTCCTTGTCGCAGCCGGCCTTGGCCTTTTCACAGCCGGCCTGGTCTTTGCAGCAATCCTCCTGCTTGTCACAGCAGGCCTTCTCGCAGCAGACACCGAACTGATAGATGCAGACACTCTGGTAGGTCTCGCCCGGGCGCAGCACCACCGAAGGCCATTCAGGTTTGTTGGGGCTGTCGGGATAATGCTGGGTTTCCAGGCAGATGGCGGCGCGCTGGTTATAGACCACACCGTGCTTGCCGGTGAGAGAACCGTCCAGGAAGTTTCCCGTATAAACCTGAATGCCGGGTTCGTTGGTATAGACCTTCATGGTACGACCCGATTCCGGATCGCAAATCATGCTGGCCAGACACTTGGGGCAATGCGTGTTGAGCACCCAGTTGTGGTCATAGCCGTTGCCGTTCTTGAGCTGCTCGAAATCATAGTCGTTGATGCGCTCCCCGATGCGGGTCGGACGGCGGAAATCCATCGGCGTGCCCTCGACGCAGGCAATGTCGCCCGTGGTCATGAAAGTGGCGTCCACGGGAGTATAGCCGTCAGCATTGACCATCAGTTTGTGATCCAGCACCGACTGGGCCTTGCCCGTCAGGTTGAAATAGGAATGATGCGTCAAATTGACGATGGTCGGCTTGTCGGTGACAGCCTCGTATTCGATGACGATGGCATTGCTGTCGGTGAGCGTGTAATTGGCCTTGGCCGTAAGTTGGCCGGGGAAACCCATTTCACCGTCGGCGGCAGTATAGGATACGGTCAGGTGCTGGTCGTCCTGCTGCTCGACGTCGAACATGCAGTACTGGAAGCCCTTCACGCCGCCATGCAGGCTGTGGGCGCCGTCGTTGACCGAGAGCTGGTATTCCACGCCGTCGATGACAATCTTGCCCTCTTTGATGCGGTTGCCGTAACGACCGATGAAGGCACCGAAATCGCTCTTGTTGTTCAGATAACCGTCGATATTGTCGAAGCCCAGGGTCACGTCGGCGAACTTGCCGTCCTTGTCGGGCACACAGATCGAAACGATGCGGGCACCGAAGTTCATCAGGGTCACCTCCATGCCGGCGGCATTCTTCAAAATGTAGAGATCGTTCATCTTGCCGTCGATTTCCTTCTGGAAATCAGCCCGGTTGAGTTTTGCCTTGGGGGCATCGTACTTGGGGCCGCAGGCGCTCAGGAGCAGCGCCAAGGTGGCGACCATCAATAAAGCACTCTTTTTCATATCCGTATTAATTTAAAATCAGTTATTTAGGTTGTTTGCCAATATATGCCAGGATACCGCCGTCCACATACAGCACATGACCGTTGACAGCGTCCGAGGCATGGGAAGCCAGGAATACGGCCGGACCGCCCAGTTCTTCGGGTTCGAGCCAGCGGCCGGCAGGCGTCTTGGCGCAAATGAAGCTGTCGAAAGGATGACGGCTGCCGTCGGGCTGACGTTCACGCAGCGGAGCGGTCTGGGGCGTGGCGATATAGCCCGGGCCGATGCCGTTGCACTGGATGTTGTATTCGCCGTATTCGGAGCAGATGTTGCGTGTGAGCATCTTCAGGCCACCCTTGGCAGCGGCATAGGCGCTCACCGTCTCGCGGCCCAGTTCCGACATCATCGAACAGATGTTGATGATCTTGCCCTCGCGGCGTTCCATCATTTCGGGCAGCACGGCGCTCGATACAATGAACGGGCCCACCAGGTCGATGTCGATAACCTGCTGGAATTCGGCACGCTTCATTTCGTGCATGGGGATACGCTTGATGATCCCGGCGTTGTTGACCAGGATGTCGATCTGTCCCACTTCGGCATGGATCTTGGCCACCAGGGCCTTGACATCGTCTTCCTTGGTCACGTCGCAGACATAGCCCGTCACGTTTTCAATGCCGGCTTCCTTGTAGGAGGCCAGCCCACGGTTCACCAACTCCTGGTTGATGTCATTGAAAATAAGATGCTTGATGCCGGCGGCATGGAAAGCTTTGGCAATGTTGAAGCCAATGCCGTAAGAAGCGCCCGTGATCCAGGCGTTCTTGCCGGCCAGCGAGAAAATGTTCAGATTGTCCATAGTATGCAATGATTAATTTGTTGATTATTTCAAATCGGTGATTTTGGAGAAGTCCTGGTCGCCATAGTCTAGGTTTTCACCGCCCATGCCCCAGATGAAAGTATAGTTGTGCGTGGCGGCAGCCGAATGGATCGACCACTCAGGCGAGAGGACAGCCTGGTCGCCCTTCATCCACAGATGGCGGGTCTCCTCCACTTCACCCATGAAGTGGCAGACGGCATGTTCCTCAGGCACTTCAAAATAGAAATAGGCTTCCATGCGGCGGCTGTGCACATGGGCCGGCATGGTGTTCCACACAGAACCCGGGGCCAGTTCGGTCATACCCATCTGCAACTGGCAGGTAGGCAACACCTGGCTCACCAGCATGCGGTTGATGACACGGTCGTTGCTGCCCTCCAGGCTGCCCAGGTGCATGATGTCGGCCTCGGCCTTGGTCACCTTGCGGTCGGGATAGGTGCAATGCGCCGTCGTGCTGTTGAAGTAGAACTTGGCAGGCGCCTTCTTGTCGACACTTTCAAAGACGACATCCTTGTCACCGCGTCCCAGATAGAGAGCTTCCTTGTAGCCCAGTTCATAGACTTCGTCGCCGTGGCGTACACGGCCAGGAGCGCCAACATTGAAGATACCCAACTCGCGGCGGGTCAGGAAGAAGTCGGCCTTCAGGGGATCGATGGCCTCCAGTTTCAGTTTCTCCTTGACAGGCATGGCACCGCCCACTACCATGCGGTCGTACATGGAATAGACCATGTTCACCTCATCGGCGGCAAACACTTTCTCAATCAGGAAATCCTTACGGATACGAGCTGTGTCGTAAGACTTGGCATCGGCCGGATGGGCCGCATAGCGCACTTCGTAGTTTGTTTTCATAAAACTCTTTTTGTCCTTATGTAATTACCTATTTATACCTTCCAAAGATATAGAACTGCAAAAATAGCGGAATTGTCCAATATATCATCATTTTTCGCCCGTTTTTTTCAATCTGGTCGAAAGGCGGGGTTGTCGCATGAAAAATGAGAGGTCTTTTATTAAACCTTTTCAGCGCTTCCCCATCAAAAAGGCGTTCAAGAAAAAAAGCAATGCACAAACTCCTAACCCTTATGCTGCTGTTGGTCGGGCTGACCATGAGTGCCCACGCAGCCACCACTTACACCATCCAATCCAAAGTCCTTGACAAGCGCACCGAAGGCGGCATCGAGATGAGTACCGTCCGCTTGCTGCAAGCAGCCGATTCCAGCCTGGTCACCGGCACCACCACCGACCAGTACGGTAGTTTCACGCTGAAGAACGTCCCGGCCGGCAATTTCATCATCGAAGTCAAATACCTGGGCTACAAGGACCATTTCCAGAATGTCACCGTCAAGGACCGCTCGCTGATCCTTCGCAATATCCTCATCGAAGAGACCACCCAGGACCTGGGCGCCGTCTCGGTCACCGGCATGGCCGCCCAGATGATCGTCAAGGTCGATACGGTCGAGTTCAACGCTGCTGCCTTCAAGACGGCCGAGAACGCCGTGGTCGAAGACCTGCTCAAACGTATGCCGGGCTTTGAGGTGAGCAACGGCTCGATCAAGGTCAACGGCGAGACCATCTCCCGCATCAAGGTCGATGGCAAGAAGTTCTTCGACGGAGATATTGAAATGACCACCAAGAACCTCACGGCCGACATGGTCGAAAAGATCCAGGTCATCGACGAGAAATCCGACATGGCTCGGCTCACCGGCTTTGAAGACGACGAAACCGAACGCATCATCAATATCACCCTGAAGAAGAACCGCAAAAGAGGCATCTTCGGCAATGTCAGCGCCGGCGGCGGTGCCGACCTGGACCAGGGCTTGGGCGTGTATGCCAGCAAGGGCTACGACTGGAGCCGCTTCATGGACGACGATGCCCGCTACAACGCCAATGCCTTCCTCAACTTCATGATGGGCGACACCCAGACCACCCTGGTGGCCGGTGCCAACAACACCAACACCGCCCGTAGCGGCCGTGGCCGTGGCATGCAGGGCTGGGGCATGGGCAGCGGTATCACCAACACCCAGAACCTGGGTCTGAACAACAATGCCGCCCTGTCCGACAACCTGCTTGTCGGCGGTGACGCCTCCTACAACCACTCCACCAACGTCAACATGACGGAGAGCAGCCGGGACAACTGGCTGTCGGGCGACACACTGACCAATAACAACCGTTCCAACTCGCTGTCCAACAGTGACAACGGTAACCTGCGCCTGGAGATGGAATGGACCATCGACTCGCTCAACACCTTGATCGTGCAGCCCAACATCAGCTACAGCCACAACACGACCAACAGCACCTCGGAGTACGACTACTACACCAACGGCGACAGCACCAGCTGGGGCGACACCCGCAACAGCAACGTCAACGACAACCTCTCCTCGCGGCTCAACTTGATCTTCAGCCACAAATCGAGCAAGCGGGCCGGCCGTACCATCACCGTCAACATGAATGGCAACTACAGCAGCGGTCTGACCGAAGGCTCCAACCTCTCGCACAAGTTCACCAACGACACGACCATCCTGCTCGACCAGCACAGCACCAACACCTCCGACAATTACGGCTTCGGTTTCCGTGGATCCTACGTCGAACCACTGTGGAACCTGAAGAACTTCATCGAGCTGTCGGCCTCGTTCAACTACAATTCGCGCAATTCCGAAAAACTGCAATACGACCAGGATGACACGGGTGAATATACCGTGCTCGACACCGAATACAGCAACACATACCGCAACCGGAGCTATTCCGAAGTCATCGAGGCCAATTACCGTTACAACGACGGTGTCCTCAACCTGATGGCCGGTCTGCGCATACAGCCCTCCCAGAACTACAGTCTCACCAACTATAAGGACGGCTCCGATCCCTACAGCATCCATCAGAGTGTGACCAACTTCTCGCCGACCGCGAACATCCGCTACAACCTTGGCGACCGGCGCAACTTCCTGCGCCTCGACTACCGCGGCAACAGCCAGCAGCCCAGCATCACCCAGATGCAGCCGGTCAAGAACAACAGCAACCTGATGAACGAAACAGTCGGTAACGCCACCCTGGTGCCCGCCTACTCGCAGAACCTGCGCTTCAACACCACCAAATACAATCCCGAAACCTTCTCTTCGTGGAGCGCCTCGCTGTCGGGCAACATGACGCAGAACGCCCTGGTGAGCAACAGTATCTACGACGGTACCGGCAAGCAATACAACCAGACGGTCAATGCCAGGCGCAACCCATACAGCCTGAACGGCAGCTTCATGTTCAACACGCCGGTCATTCCCAACCGTCTGCACCTGAACACCAACACCTCCCTGGGCTATCAGGAGCGTATCGGCTACACCAGCCGTCTGTCCAGCCTCGATCTGGACATCACCAACCTGCCCCTGGGCGACGAAAGCCGCACCAAGAGCTACAACGTCAACGAGAACCTCTCGCTCACGCTCACGCATGATATCTTTGAAGTCGGTGCCCGCGGCTCGTTCAGCTACGGCAACACGCACAACCTTCTGAGCAACAACATCCAGGAGACCATGAACTGGTCGGGCAGCGGCAACATCAACATCCATCTGCCCTACAGCATCAACATCGCCACCGATATCAGCTACAGCGACCGAGCCGGTTATGCAGGCTTCGACCAAAGTGAAATCATGTGGAATGCCTCCATCGACAAGACCATCAAGAACAAAGTTACTATCTCGTTGAGTATGACCGATATACTTCGTCAACGACTGAATATCAACCAGAGTATTGGAGACAACTACATCTCTTACAACAAATACAATACACTTCCTTCGTATTTTTTGTTGACAGTTACATATAAAATCGCTAAATTTGCCGGCGGTGCGACACAACCCGAACGGCCGACATTCACCCCCGGTAGTTTTCCTGGTGAAGGCATGCCCGGCGGCACTGGCCGCGGTGGCAACCGTAGTGGCAGATTTGGCGGAGGAATGCCCATGGGCGGTGGCATGCCCATGGGAATGTAAAGAGAAACGTAAAGTAATTTACAAGGATACATCATCGCCCAGAAACGATGATACCCCGCACTATCTCACGATAGTGTTTATTCAGGTTTAGGTTTTGATAGAGCAGGCACTGTTGGAGAAACACTGCCTGTTCGCTTTTTTTATATTCCGGCAAATAGCCCTTCAAACCTTCGCTTCGCTCATCCCTTCCACTGGCTGATGCCAGCGGGCCCCTCCCGTTACGGCTACGCCGTGACCTCCTTTTCGCTCGAGAAAGCATACGAGTAGGCTCTCTGCTCGCTCATGCGTCGGTTCACGAGACCACGGGCGGCCACGGGTTTGCAGGGCTACAAGCCGGAATAAAAAAGCGAACAAAGTTATTCCAGGCCGGTTTTTGTCAGCCAGAGATCGGCCAGGCGCCGGTGGCCGGCGGCCGTAGGATGGATGCCATCCCAGATCCAATGCTCAGCCGGCACGGCGGGATGGTCTTTGAGCAAACGGTCGAACATGTCCTGGGCCGGTACCAGCGTGGCACCGTAGTCAGCAGCCAGGCAGGCCACTACCCTGTCCAGACGGTCCACCAGTTGACGGTGCTGCACATAGTCTGCCGCACGGCCGTTGCGACCGGCCTGGGCGATAAAAGGCGTGATCAGGACTATTTTCAAATCGGGATTCTGCTGACGGCCGAGGTCGAGCAATTGCCGGTACTGCATTTCCCAACCGATCAGATCGAAACTATCGGGCACAGCCCCCGGCCGTTCCAGGAAACGATACACATCGTTGATGCCTATCAGCACCGACAGCACATCGGGTTGCAGGGCCAGTGCATCCTGCTGCCAGCGGGCCGCCAGGCGCGGCAGGTCGTCACCGCTGATGCCACGGTTGTAAAACTCGAAGCCAGCCTCCGGGTAGCGGCTCTCCAGATGGGCCGCACAAAGCAGCATGTAGCTGTGGCCGTAAATGTGGTTCAAATCCTGGAGATTGCGCTCTGTGGATGGTATCGCCAGACCATTGCTGCGTCCCCAGCCGCCATCGGTCACGGAGTCACCGATAAACAGCACCCGCCGGCCTTCCACCCGGTGACAGGCGCTCAAGACCAGGACCAACAGGCCCAGCGCACTAAGCATTTTGAGACAATCAAAGAGTTTCTTCATCGCAGGGACATTTTAGGCATCAGCCTAATACAGCTGCAAAGATGCAGCATATTTACCATAAACACAAAAAATCCGGAGCCTGAGCCCCGGATTCCATAGTATCCTTGTTGAAAATCGATGCAGCCGTCAGGCGTGATGTCCGAAAGCGCAGCCAAAGGTCAGAAGCCGCCTCCACCGAAGCCGCCTCCGCCGAAGCCACCGCCGCCGAAACCGCCGCCACCGAAGCCGCCACCGCCACCGCGGTTGCCGCCACGGCCGCTACCATTGTAACCACCGTTGTTGTTGCTGTTGTTATTGCCGTTGTTATTGTTGGTATTGGTGTTGCCGGCAGGCGTATTGGTTGTCGTTCCCGTAGCAGAATTCGTGGAATTGCTGCCATTGACCGTCGTGCCCGTACCCTGCTGGACAGGAACCGTTGCACCGGATGCGGCAGCCGTGCTGTCAAGGGGCTGGGCGAAGCTGAACGGACCTCTCGGGCCTGTATTGCCACTCCGGTTGGGACGGCCGCCGAAACGACGTACCCGGTAAGTGAGCGATACGAGGAAGTAGGACGTCAGCATGTCAGACTGGGTGTACGACACCGAATTGTCGCCGATATTCTGGTTGATGTTCAAGCGCTGGCGCAGAATATCCTGGGCCGTCACCGTCAAGGTGAAACGACGCTTGAAGATGGGCTTGGAAATGCTGGCGTTCCACAGCAGCTCGCTCTTGTCGAAGCCGGCATAACCCTGACGGGCGCTGTAGCTCAAGTCGTTGTCGATATTCAGGTCGTAAGGCAGATGCAAGGTGACATTGCCCGAAGCCGACCAGTTGAAGGTCTGACGGTCGATGTTGGTGTTGAGGTTGTTGAGCGTGTTGGAATAGCGTGCCTGTCCGCGCAGTCCCACTTCAATGATGTTGTGGGTCAAGGTGAGCGAGAGGTTCTCGCTGACCCCGTAGTTCTGCGTCAAGCTGCGGTCGCCGAGCATCAGTTTGCCATCGATGATGTCGTCGGGATCGATATTTTCCAGGGCCACGTTGCGGCTCGAATAACCGATACGCTCCTGATAGTTGATCGAGGTGTTGGTATTCAGATGCAGACGGTTGCGGATGATCGGCCGGTTGTACATGATCGTACCCGACAGGCTGTAGGGCGCCCGGTCGGCATTGACCGTCTGATTATACTGCTTGCCCGATGCATCGTAGATACTGTTGCTCACCATGGCATCCTTGGTGATGGTGCTGTTCAAAGAGGTGCTGAACGAAGACAGCGTCACCTGGCTCGAATGGTTGTACTGTACGCGCAAGGTGTGGGCGAACGAAGGCAGCAGCGAAGGATTGCCCACCGTCTCGTGCATCAGGTTGGTGTTGTTCTTGACCGGTTGCATCTGGTTGACTGTGGGCTCGGTGTTGCGGCCGCGGTATTCGACGCGGATGTAGTTGCGGCGGTCACCTTTCACATTGTAGCGCAGGTTGACCGAAGGCGAATAGTTGAAGACCCTGTTCTCAATGTTGCGTTCCGTACCGTCGCCGTAGGTCGTGTAGCTGAAGGTCTGCGAGGGCTGGGCGCTCATGCCGGCCGTCAGGTTGATGAAATCACTGCGGTAGTTGTAGTTGAGCGACATGTCCTCCGACATGCTGATGTTGTCGAAATCGTTACTGTACTCGTCGTTGAAGAGGTCGTATTCACCCGTTGCCTCGTTCAAGTCGTATTGGTTACGTTGGGAAGTCCGCTTCGAATAGTTAACCGATCCGTTGAACTCGATCACATTGTTGACATTCCACAAGGGCTCCACAAACGAAACCCTGGCCGATGCCGAGAGGTTGTTCGAAGTGTTGATGTTCTTCTGGTTGAGCAGCAAGGAGGAATCGCCCGGCATATACTTGTTGGAGATGTTGTAGCCCTCCCCTTCGTTGCGGCCGTAGCTACCCCGCAGGTTGAAGGTCATCGTACGGCCACGCTTTTCGATCGAGCGCCGGCTGTAAAGGACATTCAAGCTCGAGTTCAAGTTCTTGGTGTTATTGTTGTTATGGGAATTACCCCAGCTGGTCGTGTCGCCGTTGGTGTAATATTCATAGGTGCGCTCGCTCACCGTCGAATTGTAGCCGTAGGTGACCTGCGGCTGGATGACCAGAGTGTTGACCTCGTCTATCTGGTAGCGCATCTCGTAACCGAAGTTGCCGTTGTTGCTCACCGAGTTCGACTTGGAATAGGAAGAGTCGGTGCTGTTCACGCCACGCATCCAGCTCTCGCGCTTGGAATAGGTGCGGCCCTGGTTGGACGAATGGTTGTAGGTGATGTTGCCGCTCAGCTGCAGGGAGTCGTTGAAATACTCCATATTGTTGTTCAGACCGATGTTCTGCGTGGCCGTGATGCCGCTGCCACCGCTCCAGCCCCGTCCGCTGCGACCCCGGCTGCTGCGAGAGGTGTTGGTGTTGTTGGCGCCGGCTGTCAAGCTGGTCCGGATATTGTTCTTGAAGAAGTTGATCATGCCGTTCAGGTTGTAACGGGCATCATTGTCGAGGAAATAATCGAACACATTATTGTAATGGACGGCATTGGGATTGTAGTCCTTGCCGTAATCGGGCCGTCGGTAGTCGGAGAAACCCTTGTCGAAATCGGCACCGATGCCGCCGCCCAGGTTGCCGAAGGTGCCCCGCCGGCGGTCGGGTTTGAGCTGGATGTTGATAATACGGGTCGTGTTGCCGTCTTCGATACCGGTGAGCTGGGCCATCTCGGACAGTTCGTCGATGACCTGGATCTTATCGACCATGTCGGCCGTGAAGTTCTTGGTGATCATCTCCATGTCGCCGTCGAAAAAACGCTTGCCATCGACACGGATACGGGCGATGGTCTCACCGTTGACGGTGATGTTGCCGTCTGAGTCGATTTGGAAACCGGGCAGACGCTTGAGCAGATCCTCGACAACAGCGTCTTCCTGCAGTTTGAAGGCCGAGGCGTTATACTCGACCGTGTCGCCTTTGACGATCATCTGAGCGGCCGTACCCGACACCTCGACAGCCGACAACGATTTGATGTCCTCCTCCATGTAGGTGTTCTTCAGAATCAGCGAACGGTTCTTCACCTCGATGTTCTGAAACGCGGTCTTGTAGCCCAGATATTTGTATTCGAGAATATATTTTCCCTTTTCCACCCTTGAAAACGAGTAGCGACCGGCAAAGTCCGTCACAGAACCGTTGATGAACGCCGAGTCCTGCGCCCGGAGCATACGCACCGTGGCCATCTCCACAGCCCCTTCATCGTCCTTGTCAAGCACCTTTCCCTGAACGGAGTATTGAGCTGACACAGAAGCAATTGTCAACACACAGGAGAAAAAGGCCAAAAGAATTTTCTTCATTCTGTCAGTAATTAGTTCACCCTCCTCTATACCACGCAGCAGGCAATAACAACCTGCCGGAAGTTTCGAAACGCTTGTTTGACAGAATAAAGAGGAAATGGTTTAAACCACGGCTCCTTAAAAGATGATAAAGATTTCAGACCCTCGGACCCAATTCCACCACCTCAAGGTGACTGATGTCCCCGTCATTGAGCTCAAGGCGCATCAGCGTGCGTACCTGATGAAAGCCCTGGATGCCGGCCGCGCCGGGATTCACACAGAGCATCTGGCGCTGTTTGTCATACATGACCCGGGCAATGTGGGAGTGCCCGCAGACAAACAATTGAGGGCGGTACTGGTTCAAGGCTGCCAGGATACGCGGGTCGTAATGGCCGGGATAACCGCCGATATGGGTAAGTAGCACCCCCACTCCTTCCAGTTCGAAATAGAGTGCGGGGCCGTAAGAATAGCGGATGGGATAGCCGTCGCAGTTGCCGTGGACACCTCGCAGGGGTTTGATGCGGGCCAGACCGTCTGCAATGTCCTGCGAGCCGAAATCGCCGGCATGCCAGATTTCGTCGCAGTCGGAAAAATACTTCACATACTTTTCGTCCCAATAGGAATGCGTATCTGAGATGATGCCTATCTTTTTCATGTTCAATTAATTAAGGAGCGAATGCGCCACTGCGCCGGATAGAGGTTGTTGGCCCGGTTGCCCACCTGGCGCACAAAACCCAGGGGCAAATCCCGATAGGTCACCACCGTCAGGCCCTTGGGGGCCGAGGCAGGCAAGACCAAGGCCTCGCGTCGCAGATAACGCAGGGCCTGTTCCCGGTCCAGCTCGTGACAGGGCAGCTGGGAACGGTCGAGGGCCACCGACAGGGCCAGGGCCGTCGAGGGAATCAGATCGCGGCCTTTCACTTCGCCCAGGGGGATGCCCGCCATGAGTAGTGGAATGCGGTTTTTCACCAGCAGGCCGCTCAGGGAGGCAGTCAGCGCAGAAGCCGCGGCAAAAGAGCCGTCGGGCAATGATATAACTGTGTAGTCCCGGGGCTGGGAAAGCCACGAAAGAGCCTCTGTCACAGGAGCAGGGATGGCCTCCCGCTGCGCATTGCGGCGCTCGCGCCCGCTGTCTTTGCGAGTGGCTGGCACAGCCTCGCCCGATTTTTGCAGCAGGGCCATGAACAGGCCCTCTCCCCGACTTTGGTGGAAGAAGAAGCGACGGGCGGAAATATCCCGTGCACCCAGGGTGTCGGCAATCCAACGCACGTTCTCCTCGTTTTCGGCGCGGTTGAAAGTGCAGGTGCTGTAGATAAGGATGCCTCCGGGTCGCAAGGCCGGCCAAGCCGATGCCAGAATATGGCGCTGTCGCTGCTGGCAGGCCGTTACGGCCTCCGGGCTCCAGTCTTGCAGGGCATCGGCTTCCTTGCGGAACATTCCCTCGCCCGAGCAAGGCACATCGGTAAGCATCAAGTCGAAAGCACCGCCAGGCAAAGCCGGATTGGGAAACAAGCCGCCGATGGCAGCCGGATCGGCCTGGCTGACAATGACACCGGGACGGCCCCATTTGGACAGATTCTCGGCCAGCACATTGGCCCGTTGGCGTTGTATTTCATTGGCCACCAACACACTCCCTTCGGGTAAAGAATCCAGCAGAATGGTGGATTTGCCGCCCGGGGCGGCACACAAGTCCAGGGCCGTCAAGGGACCGGACGTTTCCTGATAGCCGAATGCCTCCTGCAACACCGTCCACAAGTACATAGACGAAGCTTCCTGCACATAGTAGGCGCCCGCATGAAAGGCCGGATCAAAGGTAAAAGAAGGACGCTGCGACAGGTAACGCCCACTGGGACACCAGGGCACCTGGTCGGTGGCCGATGCCGGCAACAATGCAGATTCCTGTCCAGCCGGGACCTTGGCCTCGTTGAGCCGCACACTCACGGGAGGATCCTGTTCCAAGGCCTGGAAGAAAGCCTCGGATTCCTCTCCGAGCAGATCTTGCATCTGACGGACAAAGGCGGCAGGAAGACAGTGAGCGTTCAGGTCCATGATTTTGCAAAAGCTGTGCTACAGTGACAAAGCCGCGGCCAGGATTTAGGCTTTGGCGATATAGGCGGCGATCCAGTCGCCCACCTCACGGGTGCCGTAATGGGCACCGCCGGCGGCGATGTCTTCCGTGACATAGCCGGCCTCCATCGAAGCGGCCACGGCCTTTCTCACCAGCGCACCCTCCTGCTTCAGGTCGAAGGCATATTCCAGCATCAGGGCCACCGACAGGATGGTGGCCAGCGGGTTGGCGATGTTCTTGCCGGCTGCCTGCGGCCAGGAACCGTGGATGGGCTCGAAGACCGAGGTGTGCTCGCCGATCGACGCCGAAGGCAGCATGCCCAGCGAACCGGTGATGACCGAAGCCTCGTCGGTGAGGATGTCGCCAAACATATTCTCAGTGACCAGCACGTCGAAACTGCCCGGCCACTGGATGAGGCGCATGGCGGCGTTGTCGACAAACATGTATTCGGTTTCCACCTCGGGAAATTCCGGAGCGATCTGCTTGGCCACTTCACGCCACAGGCGGGAGGTCGCCAGCACGTTGGCCTTGTCCACGACGGTCAGCTTGCGGCGGCGCTTCATGGCATATTGGAATGCCAGGCGCACGATGCGCTCGATTTCCATGCGGGAATAGACACAGGTGTCGTAGGCCGTGTCGCCGTTCTCGCTACGGCCCTGCGGCCGGCCGAAATACAGCCCGCCCGTCAGTTCACGGATACACATCAGATCGGTTCCCTCGACCAGGTCGCGGCGCAGCGGCGACTTGTCGATAAGTGAAGCGAAAGTGTTGACCGGACGGATGTTGGCATACAGACCCAGCCGTTTGCGCATGGCCAGCAGCCCCTGTTCGGGGCGGACTTTCAACGTGGGGTTGTTGTCAAACTTGGGATCGCCCACGGCGCCGAACAGCACCGCATCACTGTCCATACACAGCTGATGGGTGGCCTCGGGATAAGGATCGCCCACCGCATCGATGGCGGCTGCCCCGCAGATGGCATATTCATACGTCAGCTCGTGTCCGAATTTCTGACAGACGGCTTTCAGGGCCTTCATGCCCTGCTCCACGATCTCGGGGCCGATACCGTCGCCCGGCAGCACTGCAATCTTCATCTTCATAGACGCTATATTTTACATGTTCTCGATCTTGTTCAACATCTTCACCGTCGCCTTGATGGCCGCCTCGATCTGGTCGGCATCGAAGCCGCTGGTCTTGAATTCCACACCGGCATAGTTCCAGTGGATGATGGTCTGCACGAAGGCATCGGTGCGTCCGCCCGGCGGGATGGACACCGAATAGTTGGTCAGCATGGGCAGCGGCCGGCCCAGCTTGGTGTAGATGTCGCGCAGGGCCCGGACAAAGGCATCGTACTGGCCGTCGCCATAGGCATGGCCTTCATAGACTTTGCCGTCGATCTCTAGTTTCAGGGCCGCCAGCGGATGCATGCCGCGTGTGAGACTGGTCGAGTAATTGACAATGTGGATCTTCTGCTCGCCCACTTCCTGGTGCAGCACGTCGTTGATGATATAAGGCAGGTCCTCCTGGGTGACCTGTTCCTTTTTGCTGCCCAGCTCGTTGATACGCTGGGTCACTTTGCGCATCGATTCCTCGTCCAGGTCGATGCCCATGGCGGCCAGGTTCATCTTGACATTGGCCTTGCCACTGTTCTTGCCCAGGGCATATTCCCTGACCCGGCCGAAACGTTCGGGCAGCAGTTCGTTGTAGTAGAGCTGGCCCTTGTTGTCACCGTCGGCATGGACTCCGGCACACTGCGTGAAGACATTCTCTCCGACGATGGGCATATTCTGCGGAATGTGGATGCCGCTGTGGATCTCAACCAGATGGCTCACCCGGTTGATCTTGCTCTCGTTCAGCCCCGTATCGACATGCAACTGGTCGTGCAACACGGCCAGTACACTGCTCAAGGGAGCGTTGCCGGCCCGTTCGCCCAGTCCGTTCACGGTGACATGGATGCCGTTTATGCCAGCCTGGACAGCCGCATAGACATTGGCAACGGCCAGGTCATAGTCGTTGTGGGCATGGAAATCGAAATGCACCTCGGGATATTTCTTGCGCATCTGCCGGCAATAGTAGAGCGTGGTTTCCGGATTGAGGATACCCAGCGTGTCGGGCAGCATCACCCGGCGTACGGGCAAGGCCACCAGGGCGTCCATCACCTGGAAGACATACTCGGGCGAATGGATCATGCCGTTGCTCCAGTCTTCGAGATAAACATTCACCGTCAAACCCTGCGACACAGCATAGCCGACCGTTTTTTCAATGTCGGCGATATGCTCTTCGGGCGTTTTCTTGAGCTGGGAAGTGACATGCTTCAGACTGCCCTTGCACAGCAGATTCATCACCCGGCAACCGCTCTTGACAATCCAGTCGGCCGAGACCGTCCCATCGACAAAGCCCAGCACCTCGAGGCATTCCAAACAGTTGGCACGGGCTGCCAGGTCGGAGATGCGTTTAAGCGTACGTATCTCATCCTCCGATACTTTTGCCGATGCCAATTCAATGCGGCTCAGGCCGATGTCGTTGATCAGTGCCTGGACGATGCTCAGCTTTTCCTGGCCGGAAAACGAGACACCCGCTGTTTGTTCCCCATCGCGAAGGGTAGTATCAAGTATTTCTACCATTGCCGTTCGTATGCTTCGATCTTGTCTTTGTTGGCCAACAGGTAGTCGATGTCATCGAGGCCGTTGATCAGACAGTTCTTTTTGAATTCGTTGATATCGAAATGCTCCTTGCGGCCGGTTTGGTTGTTGCAGACCGTCTGCGCGGGCAGATCTACGGTAACCGTCATGGCAGGATCCTGCCTGAGGCTTTCGAACAGTTCGGCCGAGAACTCAGGGCTGACCACCAGGGGCAGGATGCCGTTGTTCAGGGCATTGTTGCGGAAGATGTCGGCAAAGAAGGTGCTGATGACCACCCTGAAACCATAGCCGGCCACGGCCCAGGCGGCATGCTCGCGGCTGCTGCCGCTGCCGAAGTTCTTGCCGGCCACCAGGATGGAGCCCTTGTAAACGCCTTGGTTCAGCACAAAATCGGGATTGAGGTTGCCGTCCTTGTCGTAGCGCCAGTCACGGAACAGGTTGTCGCCGAAGCCCTCGCGCGAGGTAGCCTTCAGAAAACGTGCCGGAATGATCTGGTCGGTATCGATGTTGTCCAAAGGCAAGGGAACACAGGTCGATGTCAGTATGGTAAGCTTTTCCTTAGTATTCATAGCGTCGTATCAATTTAAAACAACTGACCGGGGATCGCTGATCCGACCGGTGACGGCAGCGGCGGCAGCCACCAGCGGGCTGGCCAGCAGGGTGCGGGCACCCGGTCCCTGGCGTCCCTCGAAATTGCGGTTGGAAGTCGAAACAGCATATTTTCCGGCAGGCACCTTGTCTTCGTTCATGGCCAGACAGGCCGAGCAACCCGGCTGACGCAGCTCGAAACCGGCCTCTTCAAGCACCCGGTCGATGCCTTCTGCCTTGAGCTGCTCATACACTTTCCAGCTGCCCGGTACCAGCCAGGCGGTGACGTTGTCGGCCTTGCGACGGCCTTTGACAAAAGCGGCAAAAGCGCGGAAGTCCTCTACCCGTCCGTTGGTGCAGCTGCCCAGGAAAACATAGTCGATGGGCCGGCCCACGATCTGTTCGCCAGGCTGAAAGCCCATGTAATCCAGAGATTTCCGGAAGGAAGCTCGGCCGGCCTCAGGAATGCTTTCCAACGCAGGAATGCGGTCGTTGATACCCATGCCCATGCCGGGATTGGTGCCATAGGTGATCCAGGGCTCGATGTCCTCGGCCCGGTAATGGATCTCCCGGTCAAAGACGGCATCCTCGTCGGAATACAAGGTCTTCCACCATGTCATGGCCTTTTCCAATTCGGCACCCTTGGGGGCATAAGGCTTGTCCTGGAGATAATCGAAAGTGGTCTGGTCGGGCGCGATCATACCGCCCCGGGCCCCCATCTCGATGGAAAGGTTGCACACGGTCAGACGCTCCTCCATCGACAGAGCGCGGATGGCTTCGCCGGCATATTCCACGAAATAGCCCGTGGCTCCGCCCGTCGTCATCTGCGTGATGATATACAGGGCGATATCCTTGGCCGTCACGCCCTCTTTCAGGCGGCCGTCCACCGAGATGCGCATTAGCTTGGGCTTGCGCTGCATCAGGCACTGGGTGGCCAGGGTCATCTCCACCTCGCTCGTACCGATACCGAAGGCGATGCAGCCCATGGCCCCATGGGTCGAGGTGTGCGAGTCGCCGCAGACCACCGTCATGCCGGGCAGCGTCAGGCCGTTTTCCGGACCCACCACATGGATGATACCGTTCTGGGGATGCATCATGCCGAAATAGCTCAGGCCGAAATCGCGGGCGTTGCGCTCGAGGGTCTCCACCTGATGGCGCGATACCGGCTCCTCGATGGGCTGGTCCTGCCGGAGCGTGGGAATGTTGTGATCGGGCATACAGAAGATCTTTTCCGGACGGAAAGGCTTGAGGCCGCGTTCACGGAGACCGGCGAAAGCCTGCGGGCTGGTCACCTCATGGCAGTAGAGCCGGTCGATATACAGCTGGGACGTGCCGTCGGCCAGCGTATCGACCAGGTGGCGTTCCCAGATTTTCTCAAACAATGTCTTGCTCATGATGCAATATGATAGCGTGCTTTAGTCAACAAATTTGTTCACGGCATCGACAAAGGCTTCGACCGAGGCGGCGATGATGTCGGTATTGGCCGAGAAACCATAGTACATGTTGCCCTTGTACTCCACTTGCATGTGCACCTTGCCCACGTCGTCCGAGCCCTTGTTGATGGCCTGGATGAGAAATTCCTGGATGGTCATGGTGCGGTGGATGATGTTCTTGACCGCCTTGATGGCCGCATCGACCGGGCCGTTGCCCGAGGCTGCCGCCTCGAACGACTCGCCGGCAATGAGCAGGCGCACGGCGGCCACCGACTGGACATTCACGCCCGAGGTCACCTGCAGGTAGTCGAGCTTGATGCGGTGCGATTCGGTGCGGTCCTTGCCCACGATGAGCAGCAGGTCGTCGTCGTTGATGTCCTTCTTGCGGTCAGCCAGGTTGAGGAAAGCCTCATAGGCCTTGTCGAGCGACTCTTCGGTGAGCGTCACGCCCAGCGTGCGCAGGCGGTGCTTCAGGGCGGCACGGCCACTGCGGGCGGTCAAAACGATGGAGTTGTCGTCCAGGCCGATATCCTTGGGATCGATGATTTCGTAGTTTTCACGGTGCTTGAGCACGCCGTCCTGGTGGATACCCGAGGAATGGGCGAAGGCATTGCGGCCCACGATGGCCTTGTTGGGCTGCACGGGCATGTTCATCAGGCTCGACACCAGGCCGCTGATGGAATGGATGCGGGTGGTGTTGATGTTGGTCTGGATGCCGCATTCCTTGTGGCTCTTGAAGATCATGGCGATTTCCTCGAGCGAAGTGTTGCCGGCCCGTTCACCGATACCGTTGATGGTCACTTCCACCTGGCGGGCACCGTTCAACACACCCTGCACGGTATTGGCCGTGGCCATGCCCAGGTCGTTGTGGCAATGGGTCGAGATGATGGCCTTGTCGATCCCGTTGACATGTTCCATGAGGTATTTGATCTTGGCACCGAACTCGTCGGGCAGGCAGTAGCCGGTCGTGTCGGGGATGTTGACCACCGTGGCGCCGGCCTTGATGACAGCCTCGACCACGCGGGCCAGGTATTCATTGTCGGTACGCCCGGCGTCTTCGCAATAGAACTCAACGTCCTCGACATACTTCTTGGCGTATTTGGTGGCGGCGATGGCCCGCTCCAGGATCTCTTCCTGATTGGATTTGAATTTATAGCGGATGTGGTATTCCGAGGTGCCGATACCCGTGTGGATACGTTTGCGCTTGGCGTATTTCAGGGCCTCGGCGGCCACGTCGATGTCCTTTTCCACCGAACGGGTCAGGGCGCAGATCACCGGCCAGGTCACCGCCTTGGAAATGCCCACGACACTGTTGAAGTCGCCCGGGCTGGAAATCGGGAAACCAGCTTCGATAATATCCACTCCCAAATCTTCAAGGGCCTTGGCCACCTGAATCTTCTCCACTGTGTTCAACTGACAGCCCGGAACCTGTTCACCGTCCCGGAGCGTGGTGTCGAAAAAAAACAATTTGTTGTCTGCCATATAATCATAAAAAAAGCCTTCCTCGCCGAAGTGAGAAAGGCTGTATTCAACATTGATCTTGTTTTGCGTTCTTTGCCGAACTTATGCACACACTCTCACTTCCCGTTCGCCTTGTAGGCCCAGCAGGCTAATTCGAATCTTCAAGCTGTGCAGTCGTACGAAATTCATGGTCTTCCTTTGTTTTGCTAAGACGCTGCAAAGTTCCGACAAATAATTTTCTTCTCCAAAAATATCGCCGAAAAAATCTTGCCGGCCGGCTGTTTTTGTCTGGTCACTGCCTTCTTTGCCATGCCGGTCGGCGGTATAAATTTGGTCTCTGGCGGCGAAGCACTGTTTTCTTCTGTGCTGAGCCCCAGAGGCCGGATTTCAGCCGACCGAGCCGGGCGACAGGTGCTCAGCAACGTCATGGATTTTGGTAAATGTCGGCCGTACGGGCCCGTCCCCAGGCTTTCCAGGTAGGCAGCGAAGGATCGTCCACCAGTGCGTCCACCTGACAGGGAATGCCCTGCATGACATTCTTCTCGAGGAAGGATTTCTCCACGTCCCACACCACATTCATATAGGCCGCCACGTCGTGGCCCAGCCCCTCATAGCGCCAGATGCTGTAGTTGAAGCCTTTCTTCTCCAAATCGGATGCGATATGGTCGCTGCCCCAGATACCCCGGCGCATCAGGCCGAAATGCTTGTAGGCCACCATCTTGTCAGCCGTCCCATGCAGCAGCAGGATGGGACAGGGCTGATGCGAGAACCTGGGGGCGCCGTGCTTGCTGATGATGCCGCCGGCAAAACTCATCACCCCCTTGAAGGCAAAGCCTTCGGGCAGCCCTTCCGTCAGGCCCTGGTCGATGGCATGGGCGCTGGCCAGCGAGATGATGGCACCTGCCGAACTGCCCGAGATGACCAGGTTGTCGGTTGAGACCCCCAGTTCGGGATGCAAGGCCAGGAAAGACACGGCCGAGAAGACATCCTCCACCCCCATCTGCTGCGACGAGAGAAAACGATCGAGTGCCTTGTTGGCGCCCAGCAGGCCCTTGCCCATCCGGTAGCCTTTCATGCCCAGGCGGTAATCGATGGCCACCACCGTATAGCCCTCGGCCGTGAGCCGATCGAACCATCGGCGGGCCGTCGCGTCGCTACGGGAACCGGAGACAAAGCCTCCGCCGAAAACAAACATCACCGCCGGCTTGGCCACCCCTTCAAATGTCGTCACCGAACCCGAATCGGGCCGATATACATCCAGATAGAGCGCCATCGTGTCGCGCTGGGCAAACCGGTAGGTTTCCTGGGCAGCTGCACCCCAGCCTCCCAACACCATTGTCAAAACCAGGCATACCGCCCCGCGCCATCCCATCGGGCGCCTATTACGCAATAATCCTATCGTATTCATTATTCCTTTCTTGATAAAACACCACAAACATATCGAAAAACAATTGCCGGAAAAACATCTTCTGCAATGCAACAAAGATAGTGGGTCTCTTGCACAGCCGCAAGTTTTTGGCCCTCTTCTCACTTACCGTCCTTGCAAGGCCGACCAGCAGTTATTTATTGACTCGAGTTCGTAGTATTCTCTTTTATTCGAATCAGAAATACTAATGAGCAGTTTGTACTGAGTCCAATTTAATTGCGGCCTCAGTGCGGACGCATTTGGATACGTACGATAAAACTGTCTGGCTCGTTCCAGCTGACGCTTGGACTAAGCGCCAATCCTAGCCCTCGGCCGACAGTCGGCGGTACAAATCCGGCGGACTGGTGGCGAAGCACTGTTTTCTTCTGTGCTGAGCGCCAGCCGTCGGATTTCAGCCGACCGGCAATGCAATGACAGCAGCCGGCAATAATATTTTTTGTACCTTTGCAGCCGCTTAGAGGAAAAAAATGAACTACCTGAACACCCTTTTTCTGCAACCCGGCATCACCCAGTCGCTGATGGTGCTGGTGCTGACCATCTCGGCCGGTGTGTTCCTGGCAGAAAAGGTGAAAATCAAATCCTTTTCCCTGGGTGTCACCTGGATACTGTTTTGCGGCATCCTGCTGTCCCATTTCGGGTTGCGGCTCACCCCCGAGGTGGAGCATTTCACCAAGGATTTCGGTTTGATACTCTTTGTCTATTCCATCGGCCTGCAGGTCGGTCCCTCATTCTTTTCCTCCTTCGGTAAAGGCGGCCTGAGACTGAATATGTATGCCGCCCTGATTGTCCTGGGCGGCTGCCTCACCACCTGGATCATCGCCCAAGTGTCGCGCCAGGACATGGCCACCATGATCGGCGTCATGTCGGGCGCCATCACCAACACGCCCTCGCTGGGTGCCGCCGAGCAGAGTTTCCAGGACATGACGGGCACGGACAATCCCATGATCGCCACCGGTTACGCCGTGGCCTATCCCCTGGGCGTCATCGGCATCATCCTGTCGATGGTGCTTATCAAACGCATTTTCTCCATCAAAATCAATCAGGAAGAACAGCGGCTGCGCGACAATTCCGACCGCAGCAAGGAGCCCGTCATGGTGGATATCAAAGTGACCAATCCCCAGGTGGACGGCATGAGCATCCAGCGGCTCAACAAACTGATGGCTTTTCCCTTGGTGGTGAGCCGCATCATCCACGAAGACCAGAGCCAGCTGGTGGCCCAGGCCGGATCCCAGTTCAACCTGGGCGACACGCTGCGCGTGCTGACCGACAAAGACCATCTGGAGACTCTCTCGCTGCTGGGCCCCGTCATGGAGAAAAAGCCCGAAGAGAAAAGCGATTCACCCTCCAACCTGATATCGCGGCGCATCGTGGTGACCAAACCCCAGTGGAACGGCAAGCAAATCCGCCAGTTGGCCGTCAGCGACCGCTATCATGTCACCATCACCCGGGTCAACCGGGCCGGCATCAACCTGCTGGCCACCCCCGACCTGCACCTGCAAATCGGCGACCGGCTCATCGTGGTCGGCGACAAGGACGATGTGGGGCGTGTGGCCGATATTTTCGGCAACGAGCTCAAACGCCTGGACATTCCCAACCTGCTGCCCGTCTTCCTGGGCATCGTGCTGGGCATCCTGGTCGGCACACTGCCTATTTCCCTGCCCCATCTGGCCATGCCCTTCCGCCTGGGACTGGCCGGCGGCACGCTGATCGTGGCCATCCTCATCGGCCGTTTCGGGCCATACTACCACATGGTAACCTTCTCGACGACCAGTGCCAACATGATGATCCGCGAAATCGGCATTTCCATGTTCCTGGCCGCTGTCGGGCTGGGGGCTGGCGAGACCTTCGTACCGGCCATTACAGGCGGTGGTTGGATATGGATCGTATACGGCGTCGTCATCACCATGCTGCCCCTTTTGGTGATCGGATTCATCGCCCGCAAATGGGGCAAGCTGAATTTCTTCACGCTGACGGGCATGATGGCCGGCAGTACCACCGATCCGCCAGCCCTGGCCTATGCCGTCTCCCACTCCGACAGCAACGACGAAGCCTCGGTGGCCTATGCCACGGTCTATCCGCTGACCATGTTCCTTCGGGTGATGCTGGCCCAGCTGATGATACTGTTTCTCTGTTGATTTTTCTGTAAAACAAGCTTTTTTCCCCGTCAAGAGCGCAACGACAGGAAGCCGCAGCGCGATGGCTGGCGGCTACAGGATGATTTGCTGGATGCCGCCGTATGGGACCTGGTGGGCAAAGGAGTCTTCTTCACTAAACAGGCCGGCATAGATTCCGGCGCAGACCAGCGGGCCGCCATGGGCAAACACCGCCACTTTTCGGTAAGGCTGTCGGCGAAGCTCGTCCAGAAAATCCGCCACCCTGGCATAGAGCTGGGGAAAGCTCTCCCCGCCACGGGTGGGAAGATGCAGATAATCGCCATACCACTGCTGCAGGGCCGGATCGTCGATCTCGTCGTAGCGGCGCATCTCCCACTGGCCCATGCTCATTTCCATCAGGCGGTCGTCACAGCGGGCCTCGGGATAGCCACAGTAGGCAGCCAGGCGCAAAGCCCGGCTCAAGGGGGAGGAATAGACCGCATCGAAGGGTTCGAAACGTGCGAGCGCCGCCCGGGTCTGGGCCGCTTCCTGCCCGAAAGTGTCGGCCAGGGGCACATCGCTCTGTCCGTAGCAGGTGCCCGGAGGTACCGCGACGCGGGTATGACGGATCATAATCACTTCCATGGCGCGGATATCAATTGACAAGACAGACAAGCATCGTCAGCAAAACCGAAGCTTCGGTGAGCAGGAACACTGCCCCGCAACAGTCGCCCGTATAGCCTCCCAGCCGGCGACGGACATAGCAGAAAAGTCCCTTCGACACCAGCATCGGCACGGCCACCACCAGGAGGATCTCCCACCACGCCAGCGGGCCGTTGGCGGAAAAAGCCCCCAGCTGCCACAGGCAGAAAACAAGTGGCAAAAGCCCTTGGACAAGCAGGCTGGCGGTGGCTTGGCCCGACAGGCGGCGGTACACCACCTTCGATTTGGCCGTTTCCTCACTGCGGGCATAAGGCAGAACAATCATGTTGGCGGCCAGCAGCTTGGCAAAGGGATCGGCCAGCAGCACCACCCAGACGGCCTGCGAAGGAACCATCGGCAAAAGAGTGAAGACAATCGTCAGCAGATAAACCACCAGCCCCAGCACCCCATAGGTGCCGATGTGGGAATCTTTCATGATGGAAAGGATGCGCTGCCGGTCGCCGCCCCCGCCGCCGAAGCCGTCGAAGAAGTCGGCCAGGCCGTCCTCGTGCAGCGCCCCGGTGAGCAACATCCGAAGGGCGATGGCCAGCACAATGGCCAGCGGCCAGGGCAGCCACAGGGAAAACAGATAAAGGCCGGCAGCTGTCACACCGCCCGTCAACCAGCCCGTCAGGGGCCAGTGTTCGACCACGGTGGCATAGGCTTCCTTTGGCGGCTGATGCAAACGCCACAGGGGCAAACGGGTAAAGAAGAGCAAGGCTGCCCAGATACGGTCAAAAATACTTGGTGATGTTGGCATGTTCAAAATTGTTCATTTCGTTAATCATACGGGCAGCCGAATCGACGATGGGGAAGGCGCAGAGCGCACCGGTGCCCTCGCCCAGCCGCAGGCCCAGACAGAGCAAGGGCCGGGCCTCCAGCGCATCGAGCAGCCTTTTGTGGCCGCTCTCGTCGCCGCAATGGCCGAAAATCATATAGTCGCGTGCAGCAGGACAGAGGCGGCAGGCCGCCAGGGCGCAGGCCGTCATGATGAAGCCGTCCACCAGGATGACGATACGGCGCTGTGCTGCCTGCAGCATGGCCCCGATGGCCGTAACCATTTCAAAGCCGCCGAAATAGCGGATGATGTCTTCGGTCGAAGCCAACGGAAAGTGAGTTTGGAAGTTTTCCAGGGCCAGCGTCAGCACCTCTTTCTTGTGACGAAGGCCAGAACGGTCCAGGCCCGCACCGGCACCGATGCACCCGTCCAGCGGGATATCGCACAAAAGGCTCATCCACAGGCTCGAAGGCGAAGTGTTGGCTATGCCCATCTCGCCGATGCAAAGGATGCGGCAGCCCACGGCCGCACAGTCATCCACCAGGGCGGCCCCGGTTTCAATGGCCTGGTCAAATTCTTTTTCGCTCATGGCCGGCTCATGGAGGAAATTCTTCGTCCCCCGGGCCACTTTGCGGTTGATGATCCCCCTGATGCCGCTCAAATCATAATCGACCCCGACATCGACGACGCGCAGGTCGAAACCATGCTGGCGGCACAGCATGTTCACTCCACCGCCGCCTTTGGAAAAATTGATCATCTGCTGCCAGGTCACCTCGCGGGGCGAAACGCTCACCCCTTCCCGTTCGATCCCGTGGTCGCCGCCCAGCAACAGGTGGCAGGGATGCGCCAGCGAAGGGCTCAACGTACGCTGGATGAGGCACAGTTGCATGGCCACGTGTTCCAACTCGCCCAGCGAGCCCTTGGGCTTGTTCAGGTTGTCGATCTTGTCCTGGATCGCCCCGCGCAGCCTGTCATCAAGAGGTTCTATCTGAAATGTTCTCATACCGCTTATTTGATTTTCACAGGAATACCGCTTACCATCAGGATCACCTCGTCGGCATGGGCGGCCACATACTGGTTCATCCAGCCCTGCAGGTCGGTGAAACGGCGCTGGAGGGCATTGTCGCTCACCCCGCCGCTGCCGATCTCGTTGGTGACAAAGATAAAGGTCGCCTCCTGGGCGGTAAAACGGTCGAATTCGGCTTTCAAGGCTTCCAAAGCTTGGTCCACCTCCTGCAAATCGTACAGGAAATTGGTACACCAAAGGGTAATGCAGTCGATGACCGCCACACGGTCCTTCAGGTCGATCCGGCTTAAGGAGCGTTCTTCCTCTACATTTTCCCATTGCGGGCCGCGGCGCGCCTGATGCTTTTCGACCCGCTGGCGGAACTCTTCGTCCCAGACATGGGCTGTGGCTACATAGACCGGACGGGGGCTCAGCGACAAGGCCAGCTGCTCGGCATAGGCACTCTTGCCCGAGCGTTGTCCGCCAGTGACGAGTATGATCTTTCTCATAGCATGATAAACAAACAATAGACCAAAACCAGTATCAATATGGCCAGCACATCGGTCAGCCAGCTGATGCGCAGGCTCCTGTGCAGATCGTCCGGCGAGAGCGGCCGGTCGTGCGTACCGATATAGGGTTTGTCGAACAATTCACCGAAATAATAATGCGGGCCGCCAAAACGGCAGTCCAGGATGCCGGCCAGCGCCGCCTCGGGCCAGCCGCTGTTGGGACTGGCATGGCAGGGACCGTATTTTCTGACAAAGCGAAAGAGGGACAAACGCCCCGAAGCCAGCACCATGAGACAGGCCGTCAGACGGGCGGGCAGGAAGTTGGCCACATCGTCCGTGCGGGCAGCCACCCTGCCAAAATCGCGATATCGCTCCGTGCGGTAGCCGATCATCGAGTCCAGGGTGTTCACCATCTTGTAGGCCAGCATGGCGGGCACGCCGCCCAGGGCCAGCCAAAAGAGCGGTGCCACCACCCCGTCGCTCTGGTTCTCGGCCAACGTCTCCAGGGCCGCCGTACGGATTTCCTGGGCCGACAGCGCCGAGGTGTCGCGCCCTACGATGCGAGCCACTTGCCGGCGTCCGGCCTCCAGGGAACTTTCCACCGCCTCGAACACCCCGGCCACTTCCCGACGCAGGGTCGTGCCGGCCAGACAAAAGAAAATGAGCAGGGTGCGCAGCCCCAAACCCACACTCCAATGCAGGCGGTCGGCACCCCAGAGCAGCCCCCAGGCCAGGCCAAAAACCGACAAGACCAGGACCATGGCCAGCAAGGCGCCCTTCAGCACCCGGTGGCTTCCATGGTTCAGATGCCGCTCGCCCCAGGCGATGAGTTTGCCGAAATACACCACCGGATGCGGCCAACCGGCCGGATCGCCCAACAGGCAGTCCAGCCCCCAGGCCAGCAACAACGGCAACAGGTAGTGTATCAGTATATCATTCATTGTGTCACAAACTCTTTGATAGCCTCCACCAGGGCATCGTCTTCCTCCGGCTTTTGTGCCGCCACACGAAAATGATGCGGCGTCAAGCCCTTGAAATTGGAAGCGTCCCGGATGAGCATGCCCTTTTGGAGGGCCAGATAATCTTTCAAATCGGCCGCCATGGCAGGGCTGACCGTGCCCAGCATGAAATTGGTCGACGTCGGTGCCATCTCTATCCCTTCGATTTCGTTGAGATGCTCACGCAAGCGCCGGGCTTCAGACAGATAGGCTTTCATATCGGGAAGAATCCGGGGCTTTTCCCTGAGCAGCCATTCCCCAGCCCTCAGGGCCAAGGTATTGACGGCCCAGGGCCGCATCCCCGCACGCAAGCGGGCGATGAGCGTCGCCGAAGCCGTCACATAGCCCAGTCTCAGGCCGGGCACGCCATAGCGCTTGGTCATGGAATGAAGCTGGATGACATTGCCCAGAGCCACCGCCTCCGAGGGCGAAAGCAAAGGCCTGGCCGTATAGTCTTCGTACGACTGGTCCAGCACCAAAACGCGATGCTGCCGGCTCAGGTCCTTCACATAATCCTTATCATAGACCTTTCCTGTGGGATTGTCGGGATTGCACAGCCAGCAAAGGGCCGCCTGCCCGGCCTCACGGTAGCCGAAAAGCCGGCAGGCATCCTCATATTCGCTGAAAGCGGGACGGAACACCCGATAGGTAGGCTCATCGCGCAGCGTCTGGGCGATCAGGTAGATGGCCTCCGTGGCACCGGCAGTCACCAGCACCTCCGAAGCTTCCAGGCCGCAGTCGTCGGCAATCAGGCCTTCCAGGTGGCGGGGCGAAGGGTCGGGATAGGAGGCGATGCCGTCCAGACAGGTGGCCAGATAGGCTTTCAGGGCCGACAAATCGGCATGGGCATAGATATTCGAACTGAAATTCATCCGAATCTGCCCGTAGCGGTAGCCGTCGTCTCCGTGTCCTTCAATCATGATGCTGCAAAATCTTGTATATCAAATTCATATCGACATGCCGGCGCACATGTTCGGCCAGCAGGTCATATTGTTTGTCCTTGAAGGCCTGGTAATCGAAAGGCCGGGCCGCCTCGCGGATCTTGTCGGCAAAAGGCGCCAGCAGCGCGTCGATGAAAGACGGATTGTCCAAAATGCCATGGACATAGGTGCCCATGCATTTGTCATCGGAGCGGCAGCCCTCCTGCCGGCCCGAGGCATCAACCGTCAAAGGGGCATAACCGGCGGCATCGTCAACAGGGCGGGTTTCGCCCATGTGGATTTCGTAGCCTTCCAACACCGGTCCGTCAGGGGCAAAGGCCAGGCGGCAACGCGTCTGACGGGTCGTCTTCTCCCCGGCCATGACAGTGGTCACCGGCAGCAGCCCCAGTCCGGGCATCCGCTCGATGCTGCCTTCCAGGTGCAGGGGATCGCAGACCTCCATGCCCATCATCTGATAGCCGCCGCAAATGCCCAGCACGGATGCACCCTGTCGACGGGCCTGGACGATGGCTTGCGCCAAGCCGCTGCGACGCAGCTGATAGAGGTCGTCCAGGGTGGATTTGCTGCCCGGCAGGATGATGATGTCGCTGTGGAGCAGGTCGTCGGCATTGTTGGTATAGAAGAGGTGGACACGCGGATCCCTTTCCAAGACATTGAAATCGGTGAAATTCGACAGATGGCGCAACAGGACCACGGCCACGTTGAGCCGCCCGTGGACGGCCTGCATCGACTTGGCGGCCAGATCGACGCTGTCCTCTTCCTCGATATGGATATCCTTGTGATAAGGCACCACGCCCACCACCGGCACGCCGCAGAGTTGCTCAAGCATGTGGCGGCCCTGGTCGAAGAGGCGCAAATCGCCTCGGAATTTATTGATAATGATACCTTTGATCAATTTCCTATCCTCAGGTGTCTGCAGGGCGATGCTTCCATAGACCGAAGCGAAGACCCCTCCCCGGTCGATATCGCCCACCAGAAAGACATCGGCCCCGGCATGCCGGGCCATGGGCAGGTTGACCAGGTCGTTGTCGCGCAAGTTCAGCTCGGAGACACTCCCCGCCCCTTCCATGACGATGGGCTGATAGCGGGCGCTCAAGCGGTCGAAGGCATCACAGACTTCCCGGCGGAAATCGATGATCTGCCCGTCTGTGCCTACCGCGCCCCGCCGGCGCCACATGTCGTAGGCGTCACGGTTGCCCAGCACCCGTCCGTTGAGCACCACCTGGCTCTGATGGTCGCTCGAAGGTTTGAGCAGCAGCGGGTTCATGTCCGTATGGCAGGGAATACCCGCCGCCTCGGCCTGGACAGCCTGGGCACGGCCTATCTCCAAGCCCTCGGACGTGGCATAGGAGTTGAGCGCCATGTTCTGGGCCTTGAAGGGCGCCGGCTGATAGCCGTCCTGGCGGAATATGCGGCAGAAGGCCGTCGCCAGAATGCTCTTGCCCACATCGCTGCCCGTTCCGGCCAGCATCATCGCATGCAATCGAGGCTTCATAGTTTATTGTTGTTGGCAGTTTCTGTCTGGGCGGCCTGAAGCGCCAGCACAAACAGACAGTCCGATAGACGGTTCATCATGACAAGTGACTCACCGGGCAGAGAATGCTCCCTATGGAGCGTCCACAGCCGGCGTTCGACCGTCCGGGCCTGGGTTCGGGCCAGGTGGAGATAAGCGGAAAACAGTCCGTCGCCGGGCACCACAAAGCCCGTCGGGACTTGAGACTGTCCGATGATGGTCTCCATTTCGGCCGTCAAGGAGGCGGCAGCCAGTGGACGGGGATTGGTCTGCCCCTCCGGGGTGGCGATATGGCTCATCAGTGCCATCAGCTCGCGTTGCACATCCAAGACCCATTGGCGGTGCGGCCATCCGGTCGGTGCAGCCGCCCGGACCAGTCCCAGACAGGCGTTGAGCTGGTCGATTTGTCCGTTGGTCTCGATGCGCAGGTCGTCCTTGGGCACCCGACGGCCTCCTCTGAGGCCCGTTGTGCCTTCGTCTCCTGTGGCGGTACTGATCTTTTTCATAACTGTCCAAATAATCTGTCCATGTCGGCTTCGCCCAAATACAGATGGGTGTAGCTGGCCGTCAAATGTCCCTTGCGGAAAACCGGGGTCGCAACCGTCCTGCCCAGCGCATCGGTCACCGTGACATCGGAAGCCGGCAAGCCGTCGGCAAAGCGGGTGTAATGGAATTCATGGCCACGGTATTCCCGACGCGGCAGAGCGCCTTCATCCTCCAGGACAAAGCGCCGGTAGCCCAGCGACAGGTGACGGTCCTCCCGGCGTGCCGTGATGCGGTAAGGCAACACCCCGCACATGGGGAAAACGCCCTCGTCGCAAACTATCTCGCGGCAAAGGTACATCATGCCGCCGCATTCGGCCAATACCCGGCCGCCCTGCTGCACATAACGGGCAATCGACTCGCGGCAACGACAGGCTGCCGACAAGGCCGCCGCATGCTTTTCGGGATAGCCGCCCGGCAGATACAAAAGGTCTGTCACCTCAGGCAGCGGTTCATCCTGCTCAGGATTGAAAAAGGTGATATCGGGACCCAGGATGTCGAGATTTTCCTGATATAGAAAGGAGAAAGACTCCTCGTTGCGGGCCACCGCGACACGGCCTTTGAAAGCGGGAACCGGCATGGCGGCAGGTATCTGCGGACGGGGACGCGTGGTCAGCTCCAGGAGACGCCGCCATTGGATATGCTCGTCGATGAGGCGGACCAGTTCGCGGCTTTCTGCCTTTTCGGAAAAATCCAGTCCCAGATAGCGGGATCCTGTTTCCAGTGCAGTCGAACGGGGCAAAAAGCCCAGGCATTCGACCGACAGGTCGTCACAAACCTGTTGCAGTAGCTCGCGATGCCGCACGGAGCCCACCTGGTTGAAAACAACACCGGCCAGGCGGGGGGCCTGGCGGAAGGAAGCGAAACCGGCGATGAGCGCGGCTGTCGAATAGGCCGCCGAGCGCACGTCGACGACCAGCACCACCGGCAAATCGAGCTGCCGGGCAATATCGGCCGACGAACCCAGGTCGCGGTCGTAACCGTCATAGAGGCCCATCATCCCTTCCACCGCACAGATGCCGGCCCCGGCTGCATAGCGGGCATAGAGATGACGCAGATGCTGCGGCGAGGCCATGAATGAATCGAGGTTGACACTCGGCCGCCCGCAGACAGCCTCGTGGAATTTGGTGTCGATATAGTCGGGGCCGCATTTGAAGGGTTGCACCCGATAACCATGCCCGGCGAGCAAAGCCATCAGCCCCCGGGCAATCGTCGTCTTGCCCGAGCCGCTGTGGGGAGCTGCCAAGAGAAACTGCGGTATCATGTTTGCGCTTGCATGTCGGAATCGGGAGCGAAAGTACTAAAAAAAACAACTCGGTCTTGCGATTGGATTCGCTTTGTGTTATCTTTGCGCGTGATTTGGTAACCGGAGAACTCCGTTCTCTGGCGCAAGGGAATCCGGTGAAAATCCGGAACTGTACCTGCAGCTGTAATCTCCTTCGGTCGGGCCGCACGGCCGCCGAAAAGTCTGCCAAACCCATCGCCACTGACCCCCGGGTCGGGAAGGCCTGGCACACTGGAGTAAGTCAGAAGACCTGCCAGATGGATAAAACAAATGTCATCGCACAGGATAATGCGTTACAAAGGTCTGACGACTCTCCACATGATGCTGCTTGGGCTGGTATTGGCAACAGTGCCTTCCTGCCTCTGTGCCCAGACGTTGCTGCTCACCGACAGTCTGCAGGAGATTGTCGTCACCGGTACCGGCACCGAGCATCTGCTCCGTGATGTGCCGGTGCAGACCGAAGTCATCACCTCGCGGATGCTGCGCCACTATGCCGGCCGTTCGGTCGAGGACATCCTGAGCGGACTCACCTCCTCCTTCGCCTTCAACGAGAACGACATGGGCTCCCACCTGCAACTCAACGGGCTGGGCAATGCCTACGTGCTCATCCTCATCGACGGCCGCCGGTTGCATGGCGACAACGGCGGCGAGAACGACCTGGGACTGATCGACCCCAACAACATCGAGAAAATCGAGATCGTCAAGGGGGCCTCCAGCGCCCTCTACGGTTCGGACGCCATCGCCGGAGTGATCAACATCATCACCAAGAAACACCGGCAACAGGGGCTGATGATAGAAAACACCACCCGCGCGGGCAGTTACGGTGACTTGCGCCAGCACAACGGCATCTCCCTGAACCGGGGCCGGCTGTCGAGCTACACCAATTTCCAGCTGCAACATTCAGACGGCTGGCAGAACACCTCCGTGGAAGCGCCTTCGCAGACCGAATACCTCATCACCGACTCGCGCAACATGACCGTGAGCCGTCACACCAACTGGCAAGTGGCCGAGCACCTGAGCTGGCAGTTGCAGCCCGGTCTGGAGCTATATGCCGACGGCAGCCTCTACCGCAAACGCATTTACCGTCCCTGCGGACATCATCCCGGGGTGGATGTCAAGACCTATGACCTTCTCTACAACAATGCCTCCCTCTCGGCCGGCGGACAGTGGAAACTCAACACCACCGATGTCATCACCCTCGACATCGACTGGAAACGCCACGCCTACCTGTATGCCTACACCGACACCACCCTGACGGAAGGCTATGTCAACGGATATTACACCAACTATTTCCCCTACTTCCCAGGGCAAAAGGAGTTGCAAAGCGACCAGCGCCTGACCGACATCCGCCTGAAAGGGGTCTTCGGCCTGCCCCGCGACCAGCGGCTCAGCGCCGGCCTGGAATACCGATACGACTGGCTGGAGGCACCGATGCGTGTCAAGGGCGGACGGGCCGACGACTATACCGCAGCCGCCTACCTGCAGGACGAGTTCTCCCTTTGGGAATGCCTTTATATGACGGCCGGTCTGCGCCTGACGCACAACCAGGGGTTCGGCTCCTGCCTCACCCCAAAACTGGCCGCCATGTGGAAAGTGGGCGACGTCCGACTGCGCGGCACCTGGAGCCAGGGCTACAAGACTCCCACGCCCAAGGAGTTGCACTATCAGTATATCCGCAACATGAACGGGGTCTATCTCTACCTGGGCAACACGGGGCTGGAAGCCCAGCGGTCCGACTATTTCGGACTGAGCGGCGAATACCGGATCGGCCGGCTCTCATTGAGTCTGTCGGGCTACTACAACATGGTGGACCACATGATTGCTCTGGTCACCATCCCCACCAGCCAGGCACCGGGCGATTTGATTGCCCAGTACGATCCCATCCGCGTCAGGCAGTACCAGAACATCGAGGATGCCACCACCAAGGGTGTGGATGTGAGCGTCAGCTACAGCCTGGACGATTTCAGCCTGGGCGCCTCCTACAGCTATCTCGACACGGAGGCCAACCAATATGATTCGGAGCATGAGGTGATGCACCAGGTCGTCATCGACGGCATGGCCCATCACAAGGCCAGCTGCCAGGCTTCCTGGCAACACGCATACGGGAGAAGCTATGTGCTGGGCATCGGGATCAACGGCCGCATGTCGAGCAAACGCTACTACCAGATCGACGGCGACGGCAAGGGCTACATGCTCTGGCGCCTGGGCACCACCCATCAGTGGGGCGAGCACCTGCGGGCCGAAGCCGGCATCGACAACATTTTCGACTATGTCGACCGCACGCCCCACGGCTTGCACCTGGGCACCACCACCCCGGGACGCACCTTCTTCGTCTCGCTGTCGGTCCGCATCAACAAAGGCAAAAAGCTAACCAACAAATACAAGTCCAACAACCTAAATTCAAACTCAAATGAAGAAAATTAGCATTCTGATGATGGCCGTCATGGCCTTCATCGCCACGGGTGTCTTCACATCCTGTGACAATGGCGACAACACAGTGTCGTCGAACTACCAGAGGTATCAGAAAGAAGTCAACAACGCGGTCAACACCCAGAAGAAGAGCGACAAGGTCATCTTGCTGGTGGCCTTCGGCAGCACCTGGGAACAGGCCTACGACACTTTCGAGAAACTGGAAGCTGAGTATGCCGCCAAATTCCCCGGCTGGGACATCTTCCTGTCCTTTTCCTCGGCCATCTGCATCAACAACGCCCGCGCCGGTGAAAATGTAGATCCGAAAGACTACTACGATCCCGAACACTGGCTCACAGCCATCGGCCTGGCCGGTTACAAGAAGGTGGTCGTACAGTCGCTGCAGGTCATTCCCGGTGAGGAATTCCGCCGCGTACGCGACTCCTATGTCAAGGACTTCATGAACAACCGCAACGGTGACTTCACCGACGAGTACATGAAGAGCCTCGACCTGAACGTCGTGGTCGGCACTCCCCTGATGGCCGAAGAAGCCGATGCCCAGGAGCTGGCCACCATTCTCAACAATGAAGCCGACATCAAGGCTGCCGTTGACGAAGGCATCGTCGCTTTCATGGGCCACGGCAATCCCGAAGGCTATGACTACTACGGTGGCAACGTGCGCTACCTGCAGTTGGAAAGCTACCTGCGTGCTATCAACAAAAACTACTATGTCGGCACGGTCGATATGGACCAGACCTACGTCGAAGACGTGCTGGACCACATCAAAGGCGGCCACTTCAAGTACATCGTCGGCGACGTGTCCATCGACGTCACCTATGAAGCCAACAATGCCACCAAGGCCCGTCTGTTCCCGCTCATGTCGATTGCCGGTGACCACGCCCACAACGACATGGCCGATCCCGAAGACGAAGAGAGCTGGTACTCGATGTTCAATGAAGCCGGCATCGAAGCTGCAGCTTACGGCACAGACTTCACGGAAGCCTGCTGGAAGAAGTACAAAGCCGGAGACGAATACATCCCCGCACTGGCCGAACGCAGCAAAGTACGCGCCCTGTGGATGAAGCACACCCAGGAAGCCATCGACAAACTGGGCACCGACAAGGCTCTTTCCACGCCGACCACTGCTCCCGACGAAGAATAACCATCGATGCATAGAACCTTGATTATCGCTATAGCGGCACTCTGCTTGCGGAGTGTCGCTATAGCTCAATCAACGGGTGCGTCCACAAAAGACAGTGCCATGACGGCCAGGACGCACGACCTCAACCCCGTTGTCGTCACCGGGACGGGTACCTACCGCCGTGCCGACAACTCTCCCGTGGATGTCAAGGTCATCACGGCCAAAGATATCAAGGATGCCCGGGTATCGACGCTGCAGGATGCCCTCGCCCGCCTGACGCCCAGCATCACCACCCATACCAACGGCATGGGCAGCTTTGTCAACTTCAACGGCATGAGCGACGACTACCTGGTCATCCTCATCAACGGCCGGCGCATCAGCGGCGACGACCGTTGGAACCGCTTGAGCCTGGACAATGTCAAACGCATAGAAATATACAGCGGAGCCGCCTCCGCCCTCTACGGCTCGGATGCCATCGCCGGGGTGGTCAACATCATCACCGACGACAGCAAAGACGATGCCGTACATGTCACCGCCGGCACCAGGGTCGCCAGCAAGGGCCGGCAGAACAACGACGTCAATGTCGATCTCAATTACGGCCGCTTTTCCAGTCAGACCTCCTGGTCGCGACAACAGGCAGACAACTGGCAGGTGAACCATTACCAAGCATTCGACCAGGGCGGCACCGAAGTCTTGAAACTGACCGGACGCCCCATGTCGGTCGGCTTCCACAGCGACCAGCTCAGCCAAAGGCTGGAATGGCGCTTCAACGGGCAATGGTCGGCCTATGTCAATGCCTCCTTTTACGACTATCTGACTGAGCGTCCGCAGGGGGCCACCTATTTCACCCAAAAAGTGGGAACCGATGCCCTGACGGGCGATCCCACCTACACCTACACAGCCAAACAGGCCTACACCTACGACCTGCACCACCGCTCCCACAGCTACGGAGCCGGAGCCCGCTGGGTCCCCGACAAGAATACACATATCTATTTGGATATCAACAGCGATTATTTCCAATCGGCCTACGACTACTGGCAGACCGGCCAAAAAGAAGCCTGGAGCGAGACACGCAAGCGCACCCTCTACACGGAGGCCACGCTCAAGGGGATATTCCGGCTCAACGGCTGGAACAAACTCTCGACCGGAATGGAAATGATCCACGAGAGCCTGGAAAGCCAGAGCGACAATATCGACCACGAGACGGGCGACACCTACAACGTGTTTGCCCAGGAAGAACTGCAACTGTCGGGCTGGCTGGAAGCCGTCGCCGGCCTGCGCTATACCCGCAACCCCCTTTTCGGCGACGCCTTCACCCCTTCGGCAGGACTCTTCTGCCACACGGACGGCCTGCGCCTGAGGGCCAACTATGCCGGCGGCTACCGCACCCCCAGCCTCTCGCAACTCTTTGCCACCGACCAGGCCAAGACCGCCGCCCGCTATACACTCTACAACACGGCACTCAAACCCGAAAAAAGCCAATTCGTCAGCCTGAACGCCGAATATGGCAACGACTGGATGACCCTCAGTCTAACCGCCTTTGTCAACCATATCCGCGACATGATCAACTACCGCACGATGACCCAGGCCGAGATTGATGCCGACCCCGCCCTGACGGTCCTGCAAGCCCAGGGATGGACCACCATCCGCCAGCGCGACAACATCGACGAGGCCCGCCTGCAAGGCCTCCAGACCACGGTCAAGATGCTGCTGCCCGCTGGCTTCAGCCTGAGCGGCGGCTATACTTTCACCGATGCCAAGGCCAACACCCGTACACTGGACGGAGCCACCCAGCAATATGTCGTCACCACGACCGACGTGGACAAGAGTGTGCGCCATGTGGGCAACCTGCTCGCCAGCTGGGACAAAAGCTGGCGCAACCGTCACCTGAATCTCAGCCTGGACGGCCACGTGCAGGGACGGCGCTACAGCAGCACCTACGGCTATGCGCCCGGCTACAGCCAGTGGAACCTGAGCAGCCGCTACACGCTGTCATTCTTCGATATCCTTCTGGAGCCCGGTCTGGCGGTTGAAAACCTGTTCGACCAATGCGACCGTTCGCCCTGGAATGCCAATTTCTCGACCGTCAGTCCCGGCCGCTCGCTGGTGGCCAGCCTGAAAATCCAGCTGTAGCATTGGCCGGTTTGCATATATTCCGTATCTTCGCCAAGTAAAGATCGCCGCTCATGAGCAAAATCATCGTCGCCGGCCTCGGACCCGGCAATCCTCAGGAAATCACCCCCGCCGTGGCCCAGGCGGCCCGGGAAGCCGACTGCGTAGTAGGCTACAAATACTACTTCCAGTTTGTCAAGCCCTACCTCAGGGAAGACTGTCCCTGCATTGACACGGGCATGAAAAAGGAACGGGAGCGTGCCCTGCAGGCTTTCAAGCTGGCCCAGGACAACCACACCGTGCTGGTCATCTCGTCGGGCGATCCCGGCATCTACGGCATGGCACCCCTCATCTACGAGATGAAACGCGAACTGGGCAGCGACACCGAGATAGAGGTGCTGCCCGGCATCTCCGCCTTCCAAAAGGCCGCCTCCTTGCTGGGCGCCCCCACCGGCCACGATTTCTGCGTCATTTCCCTGTCCGACCTGATGACCCCCTGGGAAGTCATCGAACGCAGGATCACCGCCGCTGCCGCCGCCGACTTTGTCACCGCGGTCTATAATCCCAAATCGCACGAACGCTACTGGCAGCTGTACCGGCTGCAGGAGATTTTCCTGCAACAGGGCCGGGCAGCCTCCACCCCCGTGGGCTATGTCCGCCAGGCCGGCCGCGAGGAAGAGAGCGTCCACCTGACCACTCTGGGAGCCCTCGATCCCGAGGAGATCGACATGTTCACCGTGCTCATCATCGGCAATTCCCAAAGCTACGAATGGCAGGGCCGGATGATCACCCCACGGGGCTACTACCGTCCCCAGGAAGCGGTGCAGATGAAACCCGGCCAACAGATCATGACCGACAGTTTCCGCACCATCCTGCGCGAACTCAAGCACCCTGAAATCCCCCTGGGACACAAATGGGCCTTGTTGCATGCCATCCATACCACCGCCGATTTCGAGATGGAGACCTTGCTCCAGACCGATCCCATGGCCGTGGAAAACCTCTATGAAGCCATCCGGCAGGGCCGTCTGAAATATATCATCAGCGACGTGACCATGGTCGTCAGCGGCATCCGCAAGGGCGCCCTCACACGCCTGGGCTTGCAGGCCCTCTGCTACCTGGGCGATCCACGCACCGAGCAGATGGCTGCGGAGATGGGCATCACCCGCACCCAGGCCGGCATCCGCCTGGCCGTTGAAGAGCATCCCGACGCCCTGTTTGTCTTTGGCAACGCCCCCACGGCCCTGATGGAACTCTGCGATCTGATCCGACGGGGCAAGGCCCGCCCGGCCGGCATCATCGCCGCGCCTGTGGGGTTTGTCCATGTCAGGGAATCGAAACACATGGTCAAACCCTTCAAAGACATTCCCAAGATCATCGTCGAGGGGCGCAAAGGAGGCAGCAACCTGGCCGCCACGCTCTGCAACGCCGTCCTGACATTCGACGATGCCGCCCAACTCCAGCCGGGAAGAGACCTGTAAACCATCGCCGCCTATGGAATTCATCGTCATCGGCATTGCCGACAGCCCGCAACCCTTCTTCCCCCCGCAAGTGCTGGACATCATCCGGCGGGGCAAGGTGTTTTCCGGCGGACGCCGGCACCACGGGCTCGTCAAGGATTTGCTGCCGGCCGATGCCCGGTGGATAGACATCACCGTCCCGGTCGAAAAAGTCTTCGAAACCTACGACAATTACCCCGAAATCGTGGTATTTGCCTCAGGGGACCCGCTTTTCTACGGCTTTGCCAACACCATCCAAAGACTCCGGCCTCGGGCCGGTCTTAAGGTGTATCCCAGTTTCAATTCCCTGCAACTGCTGGCCCACCGCTGCCTGCTGCCCTATCAAGACATGCGGGCCGTCTCGCTGACCGGCCGCCCCTGGCAACAGCTGGATGCAGCCCTGATAGAGAACGCACCGCAGATCGGCGTGCTCACCGATCACGAGCATACACCCGCGGCCATCGCCGCCCGCATGGTGGAATACGGCTATACCGACTACCGCCTGTACGTCGGCCAGCGGCTGGGGCATCCCAGCGAGGAGAAGATCGAGGTGCTCAGTCCGAAGCAGACGGCAGAAATGTCTTTTGATTTTCCCAACTGCTTGATTATATGCGGGAACCATCCCAGAAGATATGGCATTCCCGATGAGCAGTACGAATTGCTCGACCACCGCAGCCGCATGATCACCAAGATGCCCATCCGGCTGCTGTCGCTCCAGGCGATGGACCTTCCCGGCAAAACCTGCCTGTGGGATATCGGCTTCTGCACCGGCAGCATCTCTATCGAGGCCCGGCTGCTGTTTCCCTACTTGCAGGTGGAAGCCTTTGAAATCCGCCCCGAGGGCGAACGGCTAATGAGTGTCAACGCCCGCCGTTTCGGCGCACCGGGCATCGGGGTGCATATTGGTGATTTTCTCGAGGCGGAGTTGGCAACACTGCCCCGCCCCCAGGCTGTTTTCATCGGCGGACACGGCGGCCGCCTTTACGACATCATGGCCCGTGCCGCTTCCTTCTTGTCTGACGGAGGCTGCATTGTCATGAACTCTGTCACTCCCCAGAGCCGGGAAATGTTTTCTCAGGCCTGCCGGCAACTGGGACTTGCCCAAGAAGCGTCCTTGCACATCCATCTCAATGACTATCATCCCATAGATATCCTGAAATGCAGAAAATAGCGCTTATCCCTATCGGCGAGGCCGGACAGGAGATTTCCGGTTTGATCTGCCGCGAAACGGGGGCCGAAGTAATCACTCGCGCCCAAGTGGCCACGTGCTGGCAACAGTACGAAGGCTTCGTCTTTGTCGGAGCTCTGGGCATCTGCGTGCGCACCATCGCCCCCCTGGTCGAAGACAAGCACCACGATCCGGCCGTTGTCTGCATAGACTCCGCCGGCCAGCATGCCATTGCCGTGGTATCGGGACATGTGGGCGGCGCCAACGACCTCTGCCGGCAGGTAGCCGCCATCGTGGGAGCCGAGGCGGTGGTCACCACCCAAAGCGACCAGGCTTCGCTATGGGGGCTCGACACCCTGGCGCAACAATTCGGCTGGCAGCTGGAAGCCGATCCTTCCAAGTGCGATGCCCTGATGAACCAGGCTGTTTTCCGCTTTGTCAGGCGTGAGCCCACCGCCCTGCTGCTCGATATTCGCGACCGGGGCACCGACTGCCTGGAGCGCAGCCGGCCGTCGCATGTGACGCTGGTCAAAGACATCCAGGAAATCGACAACGAAAAATACCGCCTGGCCCTCATCGTCTCCCACAAGCGTTACAATCTGCCGGCCGGGATGCCTGTGCTGCATTTCGTGCCCAAGGTGCTGGCCGTGGGGCTGGGCCTGGCCCATCAGGTGCAAGACACGGCCTATGTGCTGGACGAAACAGCTGCCCTGATTCGCGGGGCGGGCTATTCTCCCCTGGCCGTCGCCTGCTATGCCAGCATTGATGTCAAAAAAGACGAGCCCGTCATGCAAGCGCTCAAAAGGCATGGAAAGGACTTGCACTTTTATACAGCCGACGAGCTGGCCCGCATCGAGGTGCCCCATCCCAGCGCCACGGTCGAGGCCCATGTCGGCACCCCCAGTGTGAGCGAAGCCGCCGCCCGTCTAGCCGCCAACCAAGGCCGCCTGCTGATGGAAAAGCAAAAGGGTTCACGCAAGGACTTCACCCTGGCAGTGGCCATCGACAAGCGTTTCCTCAGGGAAGGGCATGTCGAAATCGTCGGCGCCGGGCCGGGCGATCCCGACCTGGTATCCGTCCGGGGACGCCGGCTGCTCGAAGAGGCCGACCTGATCCTCTACGCCGGCTCGCTGGTGCCGCGCGAACTGACCCGCTGCGCCAAGAAGGGGGCTGTCGTGCGCTCGTCGGCCTCCATGGACCTGGAAGAGCAATGCCGCCTGATGAAGGAGTTCTACGACCGGGGGGCGCTCATCGTCCGCCTGCATACGGGCGACCCCTGCATCTTCGGAGCTATCCAGGAACAAATGGCCTTTTTCGACAAGCAGCAGATGTCCTACCACATCACACCGGGCATTTCCTCGTTTCTGGCAGCCGCAGCGGAACTGCGCTCGCAGTTCACCATCCCCGAGCGCACCCAGACCATCATCCTGACCCGGGGCGAAGGCCGCACCCCCATGCCCGAAAAAGAGCAGTTGCACCTGTTGGCACGCAGCCAAAGCACCATGTGCATCTTCCTGAGTGCCGCCATCATCGATGAAGTCCAACAAGAGCTGCTCATGGAATATCCCCCCGAAACGCCTGTGGCCGCCTGCTACCACCTGACATGGCCCGACCAGAAGATCTATCGCGGAAAGCTCAAGGACCTGTCCCAGATCATACACGACAACGGATTGACCCTGACCACCATGATTGTCGTGGGAGAAGCCATCGACAACCGCAGCGGGCTGTCGGAACTCTACGACAAGCATTTCACCCATCTGTTCAGAAAAGCCCGGAAATGATACTGCTGCTGGGAGGGACCACCGAAGGCAGGATGGCCGCGCAGACGCTGGAAGCCGCCGGCAATCCGTTTTACTACTCCACCAAAACCGGGGAGCAGCAAATCGACTTGCAGCACGGCCGTCCCATGGCCGGAGCCATGGATGTACCGGCCATGGAGGGTTTTTGCCGCCAGCACGGCATCCGGCTCATCGTCGATGCCGCCCATCCCTTTGCCCGGCAGCTCCACGACACCGTCGCCCAGGTGGCCGCCATGCTGAGCCTTCCTGCCATACGCTTTGAAAGGATCTACCCGCCCAGGGATCCCGACATCGTCTGGATAGACAACTACGACCAACTGCCAGCCATGACAGGGCGGTTGCTGGCCACCACCGGCGTGCAGAGCATCGCCGCACTCAAAGGGCTCGAAAAACAAGGCGTCGATATCGTCTGGCGCATCCTGCCCCGGGAGAGTTCCCGCCGGCTAGCCCGCCAACTGGGAGCCCGCGACGACCAACTTTGCTATTGGGAGGATGGAGGCGACCAACTGGCCTTGATGCGACAAATCAACCCCCAGGCCATCTTGTTGAAGGAAAGCGGATTGAGCGGCAGTTTCGGAGAGAAAGTCGCTGCCGCCCGGCAACTGGGCATCCGCATTTTTGCCCTCAAACGACCCGAGACACCCGCCATCTTCCATCGTGTCAACGGCGTTCACGGATTGCGCCGGGCTGTCGAGCAGTTCCTGCCCGAATTCTACCCGCTCCACAGCGGTCTGACCACCGGCACCTGTGCCACCGCTGCCGCCGTCGCCGCCGCCACCAGCCTGCTCAAAGGGCAGTGTCCCGAAACCGTTCCCGTGCGCCTGCCCGATGGCGAGACCCTGCACCTGCCAGTCCAATACGGTCAGGGCTATGCCGCCTGCGTCAAGGATGCCGGCGACGATCCCGATGTCACCGACGGTCTGGAAATCAGGGCCCGGGTCGAGCCATCCGACAATTGGGCCTTCCTCGGCGGAGAAGGCATTGGCCGTTTCACCCTGCCCGGCTTCGACTATCCACCGGGGGAGCCGGCCATCAACAAAGGGCCCAGGCAGATGCTGCGCGACAATCTCCAGGACTTCGGCACGGCACTGCGCGTGACACTGTCCGTCCCCGGCGGCGAAGCCATCGCCCGGCGCACCTTCAATCCAAGGCTGGGTATCGAGGGAGGCATCAGCATCATCGGTGTCTCGGGCATCGTCATGCCCTTTTCCGAAGAAGCCTTCATCGACAGCATCCGTAAATGCCTGGTCGTGGCCCAGGCCGCCAAGCCCCCCTGCATCGTCATCCACAGCGGGGCCAAGAGCGAAGGGTTTCTCAGAGACCATTATCCCGACCTGCCGGCCCAGGCCTTCGTCGAATACGGCAACCACATCGGCGCCACCCTGCAAATGGCTTGCCAGCTGGGCATCGGCCGTTTGTCGATGGGGCTGATGCTGGGCAAGGCCGTCAAACTGGCTGCCGGCCACCTGGACACCCACAGCCGCCGGGTCGTCATGGACAAGGATTTCATTGCCGACCTGATGCGGCAAGCCCATTGCGATGCCGCCACCGTCCAACAAGTACAAGGCATCACCCTGGCCCGCGAACTATGGGACATCGTGCCAGCGACCCACATCGAGCCGTTCTGTCAGACAGTCCTGAGACATTGTCTCGAGCACTGCCGCAAAGTATTTCCCCAAGGAGAATTGTGTCTGTTGCTGATAGACGAAAAAGGCGGGATCCATCCCCTATCGGCTGACCAGAATCCGTAGATCCCCGGCCCGGAACGTAATGCCGTCACGCTCGACAAAGCGGGCCAAAGCCCCTTCCTCAGCCAAAGACGCAGGCGTGCCGATACTCAGACGGCCCGTTTCCATGAGCCATATCTTGTCGGCCATCTGCAGCGTCAGGTCCAGGTCGTGATTGGACAGGAAGATGGTCTTGCCGGCCTCCCGGCTCAGCCGCAGCAGCAACTGGAGGGTTTCCACCTTGCTCGGATAATCCAGGAATGCCGTCGGCTCGTCCAGGAAAATAATCGGCGTCTGTTGTGCCAACGCCTTGGCTATCATCACTTTCTGGCGCTCACCATCGCTCAGAGTCTGAATGAGCCGGCTGCGCAGTGCCTCGATGCCCACCATGGCGAGCGACTCATCGACAATCTGCCGGTCACGGAGCGATATCCGGCCCCAGAAGCCCGTATAGGGGCTGCGTCCCAGCGCGACCAGTTCGGCGGCGGTCATGTTCTGGATGTCGGGTTTGCTGGTCAGGACAATGCCGATGAGCCGGGCCAGTTCCTTTTCCGTATATGAGTCGATGTCGCGGCCATCGAGCAGGATGCGGCCGCCCAGAGAGGGCTGGAAAGCCGACAACGTACGCAGGAGCGTGGATTTGCCCACCCCGTTGGGGCCGATCAGGCAGGTCAGCTCACCACTGTGCAGCGAAGCACAGATATCACTGGCCACCACCTTGTCGTTGCCGTTCTTGCCCGGATAGCCGATGCTGAGATGCTCGAGTCGGAGTGTTTCCTTATTCCTGCACATGGTCTTTTCTTTTTCTGAACAATACCGAGGCGATGACCGGCGCACCGATCAGGGCCGTCACCGAATTGACCGGCAAAGCGCCCTCGAAGCCCGGCATGCGGGCCACCAGGTTGCACAACAGGGCCAACCCCGCGCCCAACAGCATGGTGCCCGGCATCAAAAGCCGGTGATCGCTGCTACGCAGCAAGGCCCGGCAAAGATGCGGCACGGCCAGGCCGATAAACATGATAGGACCGCAATAGGCCGTCACAATGGCCACCAGAATGCCCGAGCTGCCGATGACCAGCAACCGTGCCCGGCGCAGGTTCAGCCCCAGATTGCGGGCATATTCATCGCCCAGCAGGAGAAGGTTCATCGTCTTGACCAGCAGCATGCTCAAAGGCAGCAGGACAAGCATCAGTATCACAAAAAGTTGCATCTGGTCGCCCGACACGCGGGAAAACGATCCCAGTCCCCAGACCACGAAGGCCTTGACATCCTCTTCGGCCGAGAAAAACTTGAGCACACCGATCACAGCATTGGCCAGATAGCCGATCATCACGCCGATAATGAGCAGCGTCACGTTGCCCTTGACTTTCTGCGACACATACATGATCAGCGCCATGACGGCCAAAGCCCCGACGATGGCTGCCAACGACATGGCCACATCGCCCAGATAGCCCAGCCGGCTCAGCGCCACCCCGCCCAGCGAGCCCGACAGCAGCACCACAAAAGCCACGCCCAGGCTGGCACCGTTGGAGATGCCCAGCACCGACGGACCAGCCAGAGGATTGCGGAACACGGTCTGCATCTGCAAGCCGCTCACAGCCAGTCCGGCGCCCGCCACCGTGGCCGTCAGGGCCTGCGGCACCCGCGAAGAGAGAATGATATTGCGCCAGATTTCCGGGACAGACTGGTCACCCGACAGTATTCTCAGGATATCCCTGACGGGAATGCCCACCGTGCCCAGCATCAGGTTGAGCACGAAAAACACTGCGATGCCCAATACCATCAGAAGAAACAGGGAAAGGACGGGACGTTTCATGGCAGCAATCGGTAATATTTTGGAGAATAGCCTTCCGGCAGCAATTCGGGATGGAAAACGGCCACCAGGTCCATGAGCAGCACATCGGGCTCTACGGGGGATATCTCGTAATAGGGCGTCCGGCGCATGTTGCAATAGATGACCCGCCGGTTTTTGTAAGCGTCGAACAAGACATTGCGCGGCTCCGATGCCCGCAGGGCCTCGTAGGAGAAATCGCCGGGATAGCTGTTGAGGATGCGCCAGTAATCGGCCTTGGCCGCCATGGCATACATCTGTTCAAACTCGATGTTCACCCCGCCGGTGTTCTCGTCGTGCAGGATATAGTCGGCCCCTGCATCGCGGAACATCTGGGCCAGGTGGTTGCGTCCGCCCACGGCAAACCAGTTGCCTCCATGCATTTCGCCGCTGAACACCGTGGGACGATAATCTGTCGAGGCGGCCAGACGCTTTATTTCATTGTAACGTCGTTCGATGCCGTCGAAAATCTGATTGGCCTCTTTTTCCAGCCCGACAAACATGGCCACAAACTTGATCCATTCGGCCTGGCCCAGCGGATCGAGCTCCTTGTAGCCCAGATGTGGAATGAGCGTGATGCCGGTGCTCTTGATCACTTCGTAGCCGCCGCGCTTGAAGGGGGAGATGAAAATCACCTCGGGATGGGCGGCCAGGATCAGCTCCGGATCGAACTCCCCTTCCATGCCGATCTTCACGATGCGCCCGTCCTTGACGCGGGAGAGTATGTCCTCGTTGTAAAGATTCTTCGTGCTCGTGATGCCCTTGACAATCTCATGGGCAGACAAGGCCGTGAAATTGGACAGTTGCAGCGAGGTCATGCAGATGGTCCGCGTGACAGGTACCACGACTGCCTGGTAGCCGGCAGGGATTTCCCCTTTGAAACCCTTCGGCACCAAGGCAAAACTGTAGCCCACCGGCATCTGCTCCTGATCTTTCTGGGGATCGACGATATCGACCAGCCTGACTCCGTTTTCCAAATAAGTCACATCAAAGCCCCTGGCATGCCGCGGCTCAATCAACAGGGCCGAATCGGGCAAGGTCCCGTTTAATGCAGACACGGGCTTCTGACGGGTGTTTTGACGCATGCCGCACGACACTGCCATACACGACAGCATCAGCAGCGCAATCAACGGAAGAGACTTTTTCATACAGTTTTTACCATCTCGGCATCGGCTGCCGAAAACCATTGCACATAATGCAACAAAGATAGTGATTTCCTTGCAGAGTCGCAAGTTTTCGTTTATCTTGCAGGCGATAAAAAACACCCACAGATGAAAACCATTTACAAATGTTTGACGGGGCTGGCTATCAGCCTCTTAATGATGAGTGCCGCCAGCGCCAAGAGTATCCTCAACACCAACGCCGTGATCGATTGCCAGACACCTGGTGCGGCCGTAGCCGACAACTACATCGGCCTGAGCTACGAAACCCGCATGATGATGCCAGACGAGAACGGCCGATATTATTTCAGCCGCGACAACAAAGCCCTGATCGACATGTTCCGCACGTTGGGCGTCAAGAGCCTGCGCCTGGGTGGCAATTCAGTCGATGTCAAGGGCGGCTACACCCCTTCCGACAACGATATCGACGCCTTGTTCAGCTTTGCCCGCGAAGCCGGAGTCAAGGTGATCTATTCGGTACGGCTGCAAGACAAGGTGGTGGACGGACGACCCACACCGGAGGCCAATATCAAGGACGCCAGCCGTCACGCCAAATATATCTACGACAACTACGCCGACCTGCTCGACTGCTTTGCCGTAGGCAACGAACCCGGCTATTACAAGAATTACGAGGACGACCTGTCGCCGCGCTGGGAAGCTATCATGAAAGAAATGCGCCGTGTGGCACCCCGTGCCCGCTTCTGCGGTCCCGACGACAACCCACATCCCCTGGAGTTCAAGAACTACTGGCGCGATTTCGGCATTCACCAGGGCAGCACCCTACGCAATCCAAACGCGGTGCTCTCATTCTTGAGCATGCACAACTACCCCGGCGGTTGCTCGTACCGCAATCCCGGCAAGGCCAGAAGCTGGGCGGAACTGATTCCCTTCGACTGCCGCGAACGTTCGCGCTTCATGCTGTCGGAAGGCATGACCGCCGAGACGCAGAATGTGTACGACAAGATGGCGTTCCTTTTCGACAGCATTCCGTTCCGCATGACCGAGACCAACAGCTACTGGTACAGCGGTCTGGACGGTGCCAGCAATGCCCACGCCGCTGCCCTCTGGGGCTTGGATCACATGTGCTGGTGGGCCGCCAAAGGCTGCCTTGGCATGAACTTCCATACCGGCGACCGGGTGGGCGGCGACCAGATGCTGCCCCGCTACTCCGCCTTTATCAGTGAGGGAAAAGGCTTCGATGTATTCCCCCTGAGCTATGCCCTGAAAGCCTTCGACCTGTTTGCCCCGGGCGGGCAGATGAGAGCTGTGACACTGAGCGGCAAGACCAGTGATATCTCGGCCTACGCCGTCAAGGCCCCCGACGGCGGCTATCGCCTGCTGCTCATCAACAAGGATACCGCCAGCATGGAAGCCCAGCCCGTCAATGTCAGTCTGTCCGACGGCGGCCTGAGCCTGGTTTCCGCTTCCTATACCCTTTTGAGCCACCGGCTGGTGCCCGATCCTGCCAGAGTGGGCCGTCGCATGGCCGCAGCCCGGACACCCGATGAAATCTATCTATCCAAGAAGGGTCAGCTTATCGGTGGGCAGGAGATCCTCCCCGACGGCACCATGGGTGCTCCTTACTGGCAGCCGGCCGAAATGGGCGGCGGACAAATCTCCTTGAGCCTGCCTCCGCTCAGTGCCTTGATTCTCAAGATCGACACCTGGCAGCTGCCGGCCGAGATAGAACCCGTCAACGCTCCCTTCGAGATGCCCGACATGAATCGGCCTGTCTTCCCCAACCGCTCGCTCAGCATCGCCAAAACCGGTGCCAAGCAGAACAAGCTCAGCACCACTGCCATCCAAAAAGCCATCGACCGCATCTCTGCCCAGGGCGGCGGTACGGTCATCGTGCCCAAAGGCAGCTGGCTGAGCGGCCGGCTCACCCTCAAGGACAATGTCAACTTGCAGATAGAAGAAGGTGCCGAATTGCACTTCAGCGGCGAGATCAAGGATTACCTGCCCGTGGTTGCCACCCGCAACGAAGGGGTTGACATCTACTCGATGGGTGCCATGATCTATGCCAACGGCGCCGAGAACATCGCCATCACCGGCCGCGGCAAGCTGGTGGCTCCGGCCCGCGACTGTGAAATGATGAAGCAGGCCATGGGAGGCGTGCCTGAAAGCCTGCAGGAGATGACCATGGAAGAGCGCGTCTTCGACGGCCGTGACGGCGGCAAGGTTTGCCTGCCCCAGTTCATCGGCCCCATCAACTGCAAAAACATATTCATCGAAGGCATCACCCTGGAAAAGAGTATCTTCTGGAATATCGTGCCGGTCTATTGCGACCACATCATCATCCGAGGGGTCACCGTGTCGAGCCATGGCATGGGCCGCACCGACGGCATCGACATCGACTCCTCGGTCAATGCCCTGATTGAATATACCAGCCTCGATTGCGGCGATGACTGCTTCACGCTGAAAGCCGGCCGCGGCATGGACGGTGTGCGCCGGGCCCGGCCCACTGAGAACGTGGTGATTCGCCATTGCCGCGTCAAACGGGGTGTGGGCGGTGTGACCATGGGCAGCGAGACGGCCGCCATGATCCGCAATGTCTATATGCACGACTGCGTGATGGAAAGCCCGCAGTTCGGCTTCTACTTCAAGACCCGCCGGCCGCGCGGCGGCGGTGGCGAGAATATGTGGTTCGAGCGCATCCACATCATCCGCTCCACCAAAGAGGCCTTCTGCTGGGACATGCTGGGATCGGCCACCTACGTCGGCTCAGCCGCACAGCGCCATCCGGCCCCGGCCGTGAATGAGCTCACACCGGCCTTCCGCAACATTTTTGTCAAGGATGTGCAGGTGGATGCCTGTCGCGACCTGGTCAAGGCCACCGGTCTGCCCGAATCACCCGTCGAGAACGTGGTCTTCGAGAACATCCAGTCAACCAACCGCAATATCCGGCTGCAAGACGTCGGCAAGTTCGAGTTCAGATAAAGTCAAACTGCCGTTTGTAGCCGTTATTGCAGCTTCGCCCTCCGGGCCTGCAGAAGCTGACGGCGCCGGGCTACTTCCACCCCGAAAGGCTCTTCTTGCAAAAACGGCTGATTCCAAGCCGATTCCGATTCGATTTTCGGATTGTCCAGTCGGAAAGCGTTGCAGCGTTGCAGCGTTGCAGTTCGGTTTGGGGTAATTTCAATGCCCAAGCCGAAACCTTATATTTATATATATATTCATATATATAAATATAAAACTTATTTTTATTGTTTTGGCCAAAATTCAGATTTTTCAGCCAAAAATAGGTCGAAAACAACTGTAACGCTGTAACGCTGCAACGCTCACGAGTACAAAAATGATTTATAGTAATGATTATCAGCGATCTTGTTGTTTGGCCTGGTTCCAGAGGGCGTCCATTTCGTCGAGCGTCAGGTCTTTGAGCTGGCGGCCGCGGCGGATGGTCTGGGCCTCGACGTAGTCGAAACGGCGGCGGAATTTCTGGTTGGTACGCTCCAGGGCATTGTCGGGATTGACTTTGTAGAGCCGGGACACATTGATCAGGGCAAAGAACAGGTCGCCCATCTCGGCCTCCAGGCGGTTGCGGGCGGCGGCCAGATCTTCCTCTCGTTCTTGGGCCTGCTCCACGGCGGCGATTTCGGCCTTCACTTCATCAACCTCTTCGAAAAACTTGTCCCAGGAATCCTCCGGCCGGGCCCAGTCGAAGCCAACCCCGTGGGCCTTGTCCTGCATGCGCAGGGCCTTGATCATCGAAGGCAGCGCCTGGGGCACGCCCGACAAGACCGTGCGGTTGCCGTCCTTTTCCTTGAGTTTGAGCTTCTCCCAGTTGTCGGAGACATCGTCGGCCGTCTTGACCTGGACATCGCCGTAGATATGTGGATGACGGAACTTGAGCTTGGCGCAGATCTTCTCCAGCACATCCTGGATGTCGAACAGGCCCTGCTCGTCGGCCACCTTGGCATAAAAAACAATGTGCATGATGAGGTCGCCCAGTTCCTTGCACACTTCGTCGTAAGCCTTGTCCTCGAGGGCTTGGCTCAGTTCGTAGGTTTCCTCTATGGTGAGCGGGCGCAGCGTCTCGAAAGTCTGCTTGCGGTCCCAGGGGCATTTTTCGCGCAAGTTGTCCATCACATCGAGCAACTCGCCGAAAGCCGCCATTCTGCTGTCTCTGTCGTGCATAATCTTCTTGTTTTGCGGCAAAATTACGGCAAAGCACGAAAAACCCAAAAGAAAAAAGCGTACTTTTGCCCATCTGTTACACGCGGGCGACATAGACTACTATGGAATCGACAAAAACCACCTACCGCCTCCTGACAACCGTCTGTCTGCTGGCCTGTCTGGTCATGGCCGTTCAGGCCCAGACCGTTTCGACCTCCTTGCAGAAGGTCAAGTTCAACGGCAATTCGATGTTCACCTTCAACTACCCGAGCATCGGCCTGGACGGAGAGCCCGTGGTGCTGTCGGCCGTGCTGGTGGCCCGCGATCCCCAGAAAGCTGGTGGCACGGAGCCGGTGGAGCGTGTCGTGGCCGGCTGCCACATCACCATCACCTCCGATTACGAAAGCCCCAGCGGGCTGCAAGACACTGTGGTGGCCACAGACAGCTACATGATGGCCAACATCCCGGGCAACGCCTCCTATCAGCCTTTGAGCCGCAGCGTGCTCATCATGCCCGATTACGAAGGCTACGGCGTGAGCCGCGACCGCAACCATCCCTACCTGGTCCAGCAGCTGGCCGGACGGCAGGTCGCCGACGCCCTCCGCCACGGACTGGCCCTCTACCGGCAATTGGCCGCCGACACCGACTACCCGCCCTTGGCCGACAACTGGCTCACCTATTGCCTGGGCTATTCCCAGGGAGGCGCCGTGGCCCTGGCCGCACAACGCTACATCGAGCAGGCGCAGCTCAGCGGAGAACTACATCTGGCAGGCAGTTTGTGCGGTGACGGTCCCTACGACCTGATCGGCACTTTCCGCTACTACCTCGAAGACAACGGCGATAGCTACGGCGTCACCACGGCCCACCGCCGCGGCCTGTTCAGCATGCCCTTCGTCCTGGCCATGATTGTCAAGGGGATGCAGGACACCCATCCCGACATGAAGGACCACCGCCTTACCGATTATTTCAGCAAGAAATACCTGGACACAGGCATTTTCAACTGGCTCGAAGACAAGAACAAGGCGCGTAGCGAGCAGAAGACCACCGGCGACATCCGGCGGCTGCTCTACCAGCAGGCCGAACGGGGGCTCACCGCCGCCGACGGCACCGTTTACACGGCCAAGGAGATGCAAGAACTCATTGTCGCGCACAGCAGCAAATTCAGCCTGACAGGCAGGGTCTACGATGTAAACTTCGACCTGACACAGGCCTTCAGCCCCGGAATGCTGGCCTACCTGCAGGATAAAAGTCACTACGACAACCTGCCCGACGAAAAGGGCGACCCCTTCATCGACCTGCACCGGGCCCTGCACGAAAACTCCCTCTGCCACGGCTGGGTGCCCCGGCACCGTGTGATGCTGCTGCATTCCAAACACGACATGGTAGTGCCCTATGTCAATTGCGAGTCCTTTGTCCAGGCCATGCCCGTCGACCTGGTCAATGTGTCAGTCTTCTCCCAGGACGACCATTGGAACGCCGGCAGCACCTTCTTCATGAAAATCACCACATCGGCCTATTCATCCTATTTTGCCTGGATAGACCAGGGACCCGTCTCCGGACTGCAAACGCCCAAGGCCGACCAGACCGACGGCAGGTGGTTCTCGCCCGACGGACGGCCGCAGGCCGAGCCAGGCGACAGGGAGGGACTCTTCCTGCGAGGCGGCGAGAAAGTGCTCATCCGCCGGCCATGAGTGAAAACAGCGCTTGCAATCTTGCGAATAAATCGCTATTTTTGCCGCTTATAACACCCTGCCCGGAATCTCTCCCAAAAGGATATATAAAATATTAGATATCAGACTATTATGGAAATCCCATCAAAGTACAGCCCCGCCGAGGTTGAAGGCAAATGGTACCAATACTGGATGGAGCACAAGCTCTTCCACTCGGAACCCGACCAGCGTGAACCCTACACCATAGTCATTCCGCCGCCCAACGTGACCGGTGTGCTGCACATGGGACACATGCTCAACAACACCATCCAGGACATCCTGGTGCGCCGCGCCCGCATGCAGGGCAAGAACGCCCTGTGGGTGCCCGGCACCGACCATGCATCGATCGCCACCGAAGCCAAGGTGGTGGGCAAACTCGCCGCCGAGGGCATCAAGAAAAGCGATCTCACGCGCGAGGAGTTCCTGCGTCACGCCTGGGCCTGGACCGACGAGCATGGCGGCATCATCCTCCAACAGCTGCGCCGGCTGGGTGCCTCCTGCGACTGGGACCGCACGGCCTTCACCATGGACGAGAAACGCAGCGAGAGCGTCATCAAAGTCTTCTGCGACCTCTACGACAAAGGGCTCATCTATCGCGGCGTGCGCATGGTCAACTGGGATCCCAAGGCCCTGACCGCCCTATCCGATGAAGAAGTGATCTATAAGGAGGAGCACAGCCATCTCTTCTATCTGAAATACTACCTGGCCGACCAGGCCGATGTCCACCCCACCGGAGCGGAGGGCGAAGTCGTACACCGCGACGACAAGGGCTACTATGCCGTGGTGGCCACCACCCGCCCCGAAACCATCATGGGCGACACGGCCATGTGCATCAACCCCGCCGATCCCAAGAACCGCTGGCTGAGCGGACACCGCGTCATCGTGCCGCTGGTGGGCCGCGAGATTCCCGTCATCGAGGACGACTATGTCGACATCGAGTTCGGTACGGGTTGCCTCAAGGTGACGCCCGCCCACGACGTGAACGACTACATGCTGGGTGAGAAATACCACCTGCCCTCGATCGACATCTTCAACGACAACGGCACTTTGTCCGAGGCCGCCGGCCTGTATGTGGGCATGGACCGTTTCGAGGTGCGCAAGCAGATCACCAAGGATCTGAAAGAGGCCGGGCTGCTCGAGAAGATGGAAGACTACACCAACAAGGTGGGCTACAGCGAGCGCACCAACGTGGTCATCGAGCCCAAGCTGTCGATGCAGTGGTTCCTCAAGATGGAGCACCTGGCCAAGATCGCCCTGGAGCCCGTCGAAAACGGCACTTTGAAATTCTATCCCGCCAAATACATCAACACCTACCGCCACTGGTTGGAAAACATCAAGGACTGGTGCATCAGCCGCCAGCTGTGGTGGGGCCATCAGATTCCGGCCTGGTATCTGCCCGAAGGCGGCTACGTAGTGGCCGAAAACATCGAGCAGGCCGTCGAGAAGGCCAATCGCAAACGCAAGGAAAAAGCCTGTCCCTGCGGTTGCGACGCCCTGCCGCCTGTCAAGCCTCAAGACTTGCGACGCGACGAGGATGCACTGGACACCTGGTTCAGTTCCTGGCTCTGGCCCATCTCCCTGTTTGACGGCATCAACAATCCCGGCAACGAGCAGATCAACTACTACTATCCCACCAGCGACCTGGTCACCGGTCCCGACATCATCTTCTTCTGGGTGGCCCGCATGATCATGGCCGGCGAGGAATACATGCACGACGTGCCCTTCCGCAATGTCTATTTCACCGGTATCGTCCGCGACAAGCTGGGCCGCAAGATGTCGAAGAGCCTGGGTAACAGCCCCGATCCCCTGGCCCTGATCGACACCTACGGCGCCGACGGCGTGCGCATGGGCATGATGCTCTCCGCCCCGGCCGGCAACGACATCCTCTTCGACGACGCGCTGTGCGAACAGGGACGCAACTTCAACAACAAGATATGGAACGCCTTCCGCCTGATCAAAGGCTGGGAGGTCGATGAAAAAGCCGCCCAGGGCGAGGCTGCCCGCGTGGCCGTGGCCTGGTTTGGCGAACTGCTCAAAAAGACCGTCGCCGAAGTGGACGACCTCTTCTCGAAATACCGCCTGAGCGAAGCCCTGATGGCCGTCTACAAACTCTTCTGGGACGAATTCTCGGCCTGGTACCTGGAGATGGTCAAGCCCGCCTACCAGCAGCCCATCGACCCGGTCACGCTCCATGCCACGCTCGACTACTTCGAGCAGCTTTGCCTGCTGCTCCACCCCTTCATGCCCTTCATCACCGAAGAGCTCTGGCAGAACATCCAGCAGCGCGAGCCGGGGGCCAGCATCATGACACAGCGCCAGCCGAAGGTCGAGGCTTACGACAACGACCTCATCGAAAAAGTCGAGAAGCTCAAGGGCGTGGTGGCCGGCATCCGCACCATCCGTCTGGACAAGAACATCCCCAACAAGACGCCTTTACGCCTCCAGGTCACCGGCACCGAAACCCAGGACTTTCCCCAGGTCATCGCCAAGATGGCCAATGTCGAGGCCATCGAGAACGTGCCGGCCAAAGCCGCAGATGCTGCCTCTTTCCTGGTGGGCACCACAGAATACAGCGTGCCGCTGGGCAACATGATCGACAAGGAGGAGGAATGCCGCAAGATGGAGGCCGAGCTCCAGCACCTGGAAGGTTTCCGCGCCGGCATCCTCAAGAAGCTGGGCAACGAGAACTTCGTGAACCGGGCCCCGGCCGCCGTCATCGAGGGCGAACGCAAGAAGCTCTCCGACACGGAAAGCAAGATCCGTGCCATCAACGAAACCCTCGCCGCCTATCGCAAGTGAATCATTATTAACCAATTAAATATCTAAGATTATGGCAAACAAGTATGCCGGTACCCAGACCGAAAAAAATCTGGAAGCAGCTTTCGCCGGTGAATCACAGGCACGCAACAAATACACCTACTTCGCCTCCCGGGCCAAGAAGGATGGTTTTGAACAGATAGCCGAGCTGTTCCTCAAGACAGCCGACAACGAGAAGGAACATGCCAAGATGTGGTACAAGGAACTGCACGACGGCATCGGCGACACAGCCCACAACCTGCTCGACGCCGCCGAGGGTGAAAACTACGAATGGACCGATATGTACGAGGGATTTGCCCAGACCGCCGAGGCCGAAGGCTTCAAGGAGCTGGCCGCCAAATTCCGCATGGTCGCCGCCATTGAAAAGCATCACGAAGAGCGCTACCGCGCCTTGCTCAAGAACATCGAGACAGCCAGTGTCTTCGCCAAGAGCGAGGTAAAGGTCTGGGAATGCCGCAACTGCGGACACATCGTCGTAGGCACCAAGGCCCCCGACATCTGCCCCGTCTGCGCCCATCCGCAAGCTTACTTCGAGGTTCATGCCGAAAACTTCTGAATGAACTATTCGTTCGACACCATCATCGAGCGCAGCGGCAGCGACGACGTAAAGCACAGCCTGCTCCAGGAGCTTTTCGGCCGCGACGACTTGCTGCCGCTCTGGGTGGCCGACATGGACTTTGCCACGCCGCCTTTCATCACCGAAGCCCTGCGTCGTCGCCTCGAGCACCCCATCTTCGGATACACCGTGACGCCGGATGCCTTGTGGCAATCCATCATTGACTGGATCGGCAGTCACCATGGCTGGCAGGTGCAGCGCGACTGGCTTACCTTCATCCCGGGCATTGTCAAAGGCATCGGCATGGCTGTCAATGTCTTTGTCAGGGAAAACGAGAAAGTGATTATCCAACCGCCTGTCTATCATCCATTTAGAATCACCCCGGAAGCCAACGGCCGCGAAGTGGTCTTTAATCCTTTGAAAGAGCGGCCCGACGGTTATTACGAAATGGATTTCGAACAGTTGGAAGAGCTCGCCACCCAGGGTGGTTGCCGGCTGCTTATCCTGAGCAATCCCCACAATCCGGCCGGCCTGTGCTGGGACCGCGAGACACTTCGCCGCCTGGCCGCCATTTGCCACCGGCACGGCATCATTGTCATCAGCGACGAGATACACTGCGACATGGCACTATTCGGCCACCGGCACATCCCATTTGCCACCGTCAGCGACGAAGCGGCCGCCATCAGCATCACCTTCGGCTCCCCATCGAAGACCTTCAACATGGCCGGCATCGTGAGCAGCTATGCCGTCGTACCCGATCCCGAATTGCGACAGCGCTTCTACAGCTGGATAGAGGCCAATGAGCTGAATCACCCGCACCTGTTCGCTACCATCGCCACCATTGCAGCATTCACCCAGGGTGAAGAATGGCGCCGCCAGATGCTGCGCTATGTCGAAGACAATATCCGCTATGTCGAAGACTACTGCAGAAAGTATTTGCCGACCATCACTCCCCTGCGCCCGCAGGCCTCCTTCCTGGTCTGGCTGGATTGCCGCGGCCTGGGGCTGAGCCATCACCGCCTGGTCGATCTCTTTGTGAACCGCGCCCGCCTGGCGCTCAACGACGGTGACATATTCGGCCCCGGTGGCCAAGGTTTCATGCGTCTCAACGTGGGCACTCCCCGCGCCATTCTGACCCAAGCCCTCGAACGCCTCCGAACCGCCCTCGCCTGACAAGGACAACTCCGTCCACCAGTGGTATGACGTCTATGGCCGCCCCTACGACCATCAACCCGACCATCAGGGCATCATCATCCAGAGAGGCAAGAAATACCTGCTCCGCCAGTAGAGCCCACCCTTGTCCTGCCGCCAGTAACGACAACAACCCTTCCCTGCCTGCCGCAGAGCGACAGCGGAAGGTGGTTGCTGCTGTCGGGAGCATTGGCGGCAGGGCGTTAAGCGGAGGGCTCCGGGAGGCTCCGCCCGGAACGGCGTCTGTCTGAGGCATGTTAGACGCCTTTGGCGGCTAAAAATGCCGAGTTCGCCGTGACAGGAGCCGAAGGAGCCCGCAGTAGCCCGGGAGCCCGCTCCCGACAACAGCAATCCCTGGAGCCGCTCTGCGGCAAGTTTGGCGGCTTGGCGGCGAGGCGCTGTTTTCTTCTGCGCCGAGCGGCAAACCGCTGAATCTCAGCAATAGATCCGTGCTGAAAAAACATTTCCCGCTGCGGTACAGATTTGGCGGATTGGCGGCGAGGCGCTGTTTTTGTCTGCGCCGAGCGGCAAACCGCTGAATCTCAGCAGCGGGAAATAATTATGGAAGAAAGACTTTATCCCAGATAGCCCTGGTCGAGCATGGCCTGCGCCACCTTCATGAAGCCCGCCACATTGGCGCCCTTCATGTAGTTGATGTAGCCGTCGCTCTCCTTGCCGTAGCGCAAGCACTGGGCATGGATTTCCGACATGATGTGGTGCAGGCGGGCATCCACTTCGGAGGCCGACCACGACAGATGCATGGCGTTCTGGGTCATTTCCAGACCGGATGTAGCCACACCGCCGGCATTGACCGCCTTGCCCGGGCCGTAGAGCGTATGAGACTGGATGAAAGCGTCGATAGCCTCGGGCGTGCAGCCCATGTTGGAAACTTCGCCCACGCAGAGCACCTTGTTGTCGATCAACTGACGGGCATCCTCACCGTTGAGCTCGTTCTGGGTGGCACAAGGCAAGGCGATGTCCACTTTGCGTTCCCAAGGCTTGCGGCCCGGCACGAATTCAGCGTTGAAACGCTCGGCATAGGGGGCGATGATGTCTTCGTTGCTGGCACGCAGTTCGAGCATATAATCCAGTTTCTCGTCGTTCATGCCTTCGGGATCATAGACATAGCCGTCGGGACCGGACAAGGTGACGACTTTGGCGCCCAGTTGGGTGGCTTTGGTCGCGGCACCCCAGGCCACGTTGCCGAAACCGGAGATGGCCACCGTCTTGCCTTCGATCTTCTGACCGGCCGTCTCGAGCATCTGGCGTACGAAATAGAGCGCACCGAAACCGGTAGCTTCGGGACGCACCAGCGAACCGCCGAAATTGAGGCCCTTGCCCGTCAGCACGCCGGTGTTCTCGCGTGCCAGTTTCTTGTACATGGCAAACAGATAGCCGATCTCCTTGCCGCCAACGCCGATATCGCCGGCCGGCACGTCGGTGTCGGGACCGATGTTGCGCCAGAGCTCCAGCATGAAGTTGTGGCAGAAACGCTGGATTTCGGCCTGTGAGCGGCCTCTCGGGCTGAAATCAGAGCCCCCCTTCGCGCCACCCATGGGCAGCGTGGTCAGGGCATTCTTGAAAGTCTGCTCGAAGCCCAGGAATTTCAAGATGGAGAGATTGACCGAGGCATGGAAACGCAGACCGCCCTTGTAGGGGCCGATGGCGTTGTTGAACTGCACGCGGTAACCGGTGTTGACCTGGATTTCGCCGCGGTCGTCCACCCAGGGCACCTTGAAGGTGAAGATGCGGTCGGGTTCGACCAGACGCTCCAGAATCTTGGCTTTTTCGAATTCGGGATGGGCGTTATAGACCGATTCCACACTGAGCAACACTTCACGGACAGCCTGCAAGTATTCCTGCTCACCGGGATGCTTGCGTTCCAAGGCTAACATGAACTGATTGATATCCATAGCAATACATTAAATAAAACCATTACATTGACGAGGATTGTCCTGCATGATATCTGCATAAAAATCCCTTTCACAAATATATCGGAGTCGCATTGAAAAACAAAATTTTTCTTCAGAATTATTTTTCTGAAGTTTTTTCTACCTTTGCCCGTGACCGCCGGGACATTGCCGCCCCGACGGAGGACCTTCAAAAAACCATGCTATGAACGATTTCGACAGAAACAATTTGCCCGAGGCCTACCGGCCCATTTCCATGTGGGGCTATTTCGGCTACCAGATCCTGTTTGCCATTCCCCTGATCGGCTTCATCTTCCTGGTGATCTTCGCCCTGGGCGGCACGTCCAACATCAACCTGCGCAATTTTGCACGCTCCTACTTCTGCGCGCTGATCATCGTTTTGGTCATCATCATCTTCCTGGCCTTCTCAGGCCTGGGCCTGGCCCTGTTGTCGGACGTTTCCGGCCTGTTGGACCTTCTCTGAGAAAAGCATGGACAAACTGCTCTACGCTTTGCTTTACGGGCTCTGCTGGGTGTTGTCGCTGCTGCCCCTGAGGGTGATGTACTGGATTTCCGACGCACTTTTCGTGCCGGTCTATTATCTGGTGCGCTACCGCCGCGGGGTGGTCCGCAGCAACCTGGCTTCCTCGTTTCCGGAAAAAAGCCAGGAAGAGCGTCGTCAGATCGAGAAGCGGTTCTACCACTTTTTCTGCGACTACATTTTTGAAACCATCAAGTTGCTAAGTATCAGTGAAAAGACGCTGAGAAAGCATTTCCATACCGCCAACCCGGAGCTGGTCATCCCCTTCTTCGAGCAAGGACGCTCGGCCGGGGCCATGCTGGGGCATTACGCCAACTGGGAATGGCTCTCGTGCGTGGGCATCGACCTGCCGCAAAATGTCGTGATGGGCCTCATCTACCATCCCCTGCACAACCAGGCCTTCGACCGCCTGATGCGACGCATCCGCTCGCATGGCGTCACCATCCCCAAAAACGACATCCTGCGCCACCTGCTGCGCTATCGCAAAGAAGGCATCCAGTCGGGCTTCGGCTACATTGCCGACCAGTCGCCCAAGTGGGAGAACATCCACCTGTGGCTACCCTTCCTTGGCCACGAAACCCCCGTGTTTACCGGCGCCGAGAAGATCATGGCCAAAATGCAGCAAGCCGCCTTTTACCTGGAATTGAGCCGTCCTTGCCGCGGGCAGTATGTGGTCACTTATCACCTGCTGGCCGAGGATGTCAGCCAGCTGCCCGAGTTCGAGCTGACACGCCGCTTTTTCGCCCAACTCGAAGCGACGGTGCGCCGCGAGCCGGCCTACTACCTCTGGACCCATAAAAGATGGAAGCGGACACGCGAAGAGTTCGAGCGCCGCTTCCAAGTGGTCAATGGCAAGGTCTTGCCGAAATCCGAATAGACTTATTTTTTGTCGGCCTTGATTTTCATGATGCTACCGATGAAGATAGCGATCAGGCCGATGTACATGACAATCGACAGCACCTCGGCACCGGTCGATTCGGCCCAGGGCAGGAGCGTCAGGTTCAGTCCGCCGAAACGCAGGGCGGCGCTGACCACACCCATCAGTGCACCGCCGGCGATGAAGCCGGAGGCCAGCAGCGTACCCTTTTCGGTCCGGGCCGTGTTGAGGGCCTTGTCCTTTGAGCGCGAGCCGACAAACCAATTGATGGCACCGCCTACCAGCAACGGGATATTCAGCTGGAAGGGAATGAACATACCCAGTGCGAATGCCAGGGCCGGCACCTTGAGGAAGTTCAGAATCAAGGCCAGCAAAGCGCCGACGCCGTAGAGCCACCAGGGAGCCCCCGAGCCCGACATGAGCGGGTCGATGACGGCGGCCATGGCGTTGGCCTGCGGAGCCACCAGGGCGTTGTCACCCACAAAGCCGTAGGTCTTGTTCAGGACGATGAGCACGGCGCCGACCGTCAAGGCCGAAACCAGCGTGCCCAGGAACTTCCAGCCCTGCTGCACGGCCGGTGTGGAACCCAGCCAGTAGCCGATCTTCAGGTCGGTGACAAAACCGCCGGCCATCGACAAGGCGGTGCAGACCACCCCACCCATGATCAGGGCCGAGACGATGCCCGTGGTGCCTTTCAGGCCCACCGACACCATGATGACCGAGGCCAGGATGAGCGTCATGAGCGTCATACCCGACACGGGGTTGGTCCCGACGATGGCAATGGCGTTGGCGGCCACCGTGGTGAAGAGGAAGGCGATGATGCCCACCACCAGCAGACCGACGACGGCATGCAGCAGGTTGAACTCCATCACTCCGAAATAGAAGAAGATGAAAACGGCCACCAGCGCGACAGCCACGCCGACAAGCAGGATTTTCATCGACAGGTCGCGCTGCGTACGCGACACCTGCTGTCCGGCCTGCACCTTGCCGCCCTTGATCTCGCGACCGGCCAGGCTCACGGCACTCTTGATGACGGGCCACGACTTGACGATGCCCAGGATGCCGGCCATGGCGATACCGCCGATGCCGATATGGCGGGCATAGCTGGTGAACAGCTGTTCGGGGCTCATGGCGGCAGCCGATCCCGTGATGGTCGGGTTGAGCACCTGCAGGAGGTCGTCACCCACGAAAGGCAGCAGCGGCACGATGACAAACCACACCAGTGCCGAACCGGCACAGATGATGGCGGCGTATTTCAGTCCGACGATGTAGCCCAGACCCAGCACGGCCGCTCCGGTGTTGATGCTGAAGACCAGCTTGGCCTTGTCGGCCAGGGCGCTGCCCCAGGCACACACGCGGGTCGAGAAGACCTCGGTCCAGGTGCCGAAAGTAGCCACCAAAAAGTCATAGATACCACCGATCAAACCTGAGATAATCAGGGGCTTGGCCTGTCCGGCACCCTTCTCGCCCGAGATGAGCACCTGCGTGGTGGCAGTGGCTTCGGGGAAGGGGTATTTGCCGTGCATGTCAGACACGAAGTATTTGCGGAAGGGGATCAGGAACAGGATGCCCAGCACACCGCCCAGCAGCGAGCTGACAAAGACCTGGATGAAGTTGACCGACATATCCGGATACTTGGCCTGAAGGATGTACAGGGCCGGCAGGGTGAAGATGGCGCCGGCCACGATGACGCCCGAGCAGGCGCCGATCGACTGGATGATGACATTCTCGCCCAGGGCGTTCTTGCGCTTCGAGACGCTCGACAGCCCCACAGCGATGATGGCAATGGGGATGGCGGCTTCGAAAACCTGACCCACTTTCAGTCCCAAAAAGGCGGCAGCGGCCGAAAAGATGATGGCCATCAGCACACCCAGCGACACCGAACGCCAATTGGCTTCGGGATAAACTTTTTGAGGACTCATCACCGGTTCATAGCTTTCGCCTTCCTTCAAGGGGCGATACGCATTCTCCGGCAAATCAACCGTTTTTCTTTCTTCTTCCATAATATGTTGTGTTATAATGTGTTCTTCGACCACACCTGCCAGCTGCCCTGCGCCTGCAGATAGAGCATGGCCAGGCCGCTCAGCGTCTTTGCCCCCTGCTGCCGGCCCTGACGCAGGAACATCGTCTCCTCGGGATTATACACCAAATCGTAGAGCAGATGCCTGTCGGTAAGGCATTTGTATGGGATGGGCACAAAGGTCTCGACGCGGGGGCTCATGCCCAAGGGGGTGGCATTGACCAGCACCCGGTGCGAGGCCATCACTTCGGGGGTAAGATCGTCGTAAGACAGGCAGGGAATCTGCGTCCCGTCGCCCAGGCGATAGGGCAAAGGCTTGCGTGAGACCATCGCGGGGGGCACACCCAGTTGCAAAAGAGCGTAGGCAACTGCCTTCGAGGCACCGCCCGTACCGAAGACCAGGGCCTCAAGGGGCTGCTCCCCTCTCATGGCCTCGATGGCCGGGGCAATGGAATCGCGAAAGCCCAGGTAGTCGCTGTTGTAGCCTTTCATCACCGGGCGGCCGTCCTGACGCATGATCTTGATGACATTCACCGCACCGATGGCCGCCGCCTCAGGCGCCAGGCAATCCAAATAGGGCATCACCGCCTGCTTGTGGGGCAACGTGACATTCAGGCCGCAAAGATCCGGCTCGCCGGCCACCAAAGCCGGAAAGTCCGCGATCGATTCCATGGGGAAGGCCTCATAGACCGCGTCGATATGCTCGCGCTGGAATTTTTCCGTAAAATACCCCCGGGAGAAGGAATGCCCCAAGGGATAGCCGATGATGCCGAACTTTCTCATCTCACGATTCTTTAAGGATGGATTCAAAGGTCTTCCGGGCCTCCGGGTCCTGGCGTTCGGCCTCGACCAGATATTTTTCGGTTTGCCCGTCCAGGCCGAGGATGCGGCACGTGAGGGCGGCAAACAGATAGAGGTTTTCTATTTCAGGTTGGCGCTTGATGGCCTCCTCGTAGGCACTCAGGGCCGAGGCGAATTCGTCCTGGGTGAACAGGAGGTTGCCCAGCGTGAACCAGATGTCGGGCTGCTCGCTGTCGATTTCCAGCGCCATGCGGTAGGATTCAATGGCCTGGTCGTAGTTTTCCGTCACGGTGAAGAGTTCGCCCAGGCAGGCCCATACATCCTCGTTGCCGGGATTCAGGCGCAGGGCCTGTTCGTAGGATTGCAGGCTCTCCTGGTACTGTTGCTTGGCGGCCAGGCACACCCCGATGCCCACATAGGCGTCGTCATCGTTGGGATTGATCTTCAGGCAGCGGTGATACCAGTCGAGGGCTTCGTCGAAACGGCCCAGTTTCTCGTGGCATTCGCCAATCTCGCCCAGCAGGTTGCTGTCTTCCTCGCCGTACTGCTCGCGCATGGCCTCATAGGCAGCGGTGTAGTGCTTCAGGGCCTGCTCGTAATCGGGCAGTTCGGTATAGGCCTGCCCCAGTTCCTCGGCCCAGAGCGGATTGTAGGTGCGCGACGATGCCAGGGCGAATTCGATGGCTTCGATCCCCTCCTCCATGTGCTTGAGCCGGAAATGCAACTCGGAGAGGCTGGCCCAGACCGATGAATCGTAGGGGAAGGCGTCCAGTTCGCGCTGGTAAAAGCGGATGCAACCTTCCATGTCCTGCAACTGTTCGCAGCAGTCGATGGCCAGGTCGTAGATATCGGTGATGCCGGCATTGATCTGCCAGGCGGCTTCAAGTTTTTCAAGTGCCTCACGGTAATAATGGTAATAGGCCAGTTGCTCGGCGATGTCGAGCAAGGTGTATTCCTTATCGACCGTGGCCTCCTTGATGATGTCCTCAAACAGGCGGAAGGCCTTGTCACGCCGGCCCTGCTGCAGCCACGCGGCACCGCGCAGGATGCTGGCTTCCTCGTCGCTTTGCCGTCCCAGGAGCGACAGGGCTTCTTCGGGACGTTTGCGGCAAAGGTAGATACGGGCCGCCTTCAGGCGCAGCGTGTCACTGTCGCGATGGATCGAGCGGGCGGCTTCGAGCGCCTTCTCGGCCATGTCGAACTCTTCCCGGAGGATGTAATGGTCGATGATCTGCTCGTATTCCTCTATGTCGAAATACACAGACTTCCCATCCGAGCGACCCGCTTCGAATCGCTGCAGCAGTTCTTCCTCATGAGATTTGTTCCACGACTTCATGACCTGGCCCTTCGGGGTTTATTTGCCGCTGATCTTGCTCCAAGTGTCCTTCAGTCCGACCGTGCGGTTGAAGACCAGGTGGTCGGGCCGGCTGTCGGGATCGATGTTGAAATAGCCGATGCGCTGGAACTGCAAATAGCTGTAAGCAGGCAGCGTCCGGACATACTCCTCTACGAAACAAGTGGAAAGGATATGCAGCGAATCGGGATTCATCATCTGCTTCATGGCATCCAGGGCCGTGAGGCCTTCGTCCTGCAGGCGAGCCAGTTCGTCGCGCGGGTTCTCCACCTTCCACAGGCGGTCGTACATGCGCACCTCGGCGGGCAGACAATGCCCGCAACTGAGCCAGTGCAGCGTGCCCTTGACCTTGCGGTCGGCACCGGGCAGCCCGCTGCGGCTGTCGGGGTCGTAGGTGGCCTGGATTTCGGTGATATTGCCCTGGGCATCCTTGGTGCAACCGGTGCACATGACGATATAGGCGTTTTTCAGACGCACTTCCTTGCCGGGCGTCATACGGAAGAAGTTCTTGGGAGCCTCTTCCATGAAGTCCTCGCGCTCAATCCACAGCTCGCGGCTGAATTTGATCTTGTGGGTGCCTTCTTCGGGTTTCTCGGGATTGTTCAGGGCCTCCATCTCCTCGACCAGCCCTTCCGGATAGTTGGTGATGACCAGCTTGACGGGGTTGATGACGGCCGACACGCGGGTCGAGCGCTGGTTGAGGTCCTCACGCACGGCGGCTTCCAGGAGCGAGAAGTCGTTCAGGGCGTCGTAGGTGGTATAGCCGATCTTGTCGATGAAGCCCAGGATGGACTCGGGCGAATAGCCGCGACGGCGGAAGGCGCAGATGGTCGGCATGCGGGGATCGTCCCAGCCGCTCACCAGGCCGTTCTTGACCAGCACCAACAGGTTGCGCTTCGACATGAGCGTATAGTTGAGGTTCAGCTTGTTGAACTCGGTCTGACGGGGCCGGTTGTCGTCGATGGGCAAGTCGTTGCGCGTCTCCTTGTACCAGTCGCAGAAGAGGTCGTACAGGGGACGGTGCGACACAAATTCCAGCGTGCAGAGCGAATGGGTCACGCCCTCCAGGTAGTCGCTCTGCCCGTGGGCGAAGTCGTACATGGGATAGGCGTTCCATTTGTTGCCGGTACGGATATGCGGCATATTGAGCACGCGGTAGATGATGGGGTCGCGGAAGTGCATGTTGGGATTGGCCATGTCGATCTTGGCGCGCAGCACCATGCGACCGGGCTCCATGCGACCGGAATTCATCTCCTGGAACAAGGCCAGCGACTCCTCTACGGGACGGTCGCGGTAGGGGCTGTTCTCTCCGGGCTGTGTGGGCGTGCCCTTCTGACGGGCAATTTCCTCGGACGTCTGTTCGTCGATATAGGCCCTGCCCTGCTTGATCAGCTCGATGGCAAAGTCCCAGAGCTGCTGGAAATAGTCGGAAGCATAATAGATGTTGCCCCATTTGAAGCCCAGCCAGCGGATGTCCTGCTCGATGGCGTCCATGTATTCGGTGTCTTCCTTCTGGGGGTTGGTGTCGTCGAAACGCAGGTTGCACACGCCGCCGTAGCGCTCGGCGATGCCGAAATCCAGCGCGATGGCCTTGGCGTGGCCGATGTGCAGGTAGCCGTTGGGCTCCGGTGGGAAACGCGTCTGGACGCGGCCGCCGTTGTGACCTTCCTGCAGGTCGTTCTCAACGATTTTCTCTATGAAATTGAGGCTTTTCTTCTCCTCTTCGGGGTGCAAGGTCTGTTCTGCCATATATCGAATAATGATTACATCATAATTAATCTGCAAAAATAGCGTTCCTGTTTCAAAAATCCATCAGGGAAGGCATAAAAATCGCCCAAGGGCTTTTTCTTTTTCATTTTACGAAATTAATCCCTATTTTTACGGGCTCAATACGGTTGCGCCCAAGCGGACGCCCGCACGAGACAACTTAAGAGAGGAAATTGTTTAACCATTAAATACTACTTTCAAGATGAAACAGTTCATGGACGAGAACTTCATGCTCGATAATGAAGTATCGCAGGAATTATTCCACCAGCACGCTAAAAATCTGCCTATCATCGACTATCATTGCCACTTGAACCCCGAGTTCATCGCCAAGGACCGCAAGTTTGACAACCTGGGCCAGATCTGGCTTGAAGGCGATCACTACAAATGGCGCGCCATGCGTACCAACGGCGTGGACGAACGCTATTGCACGGGCAAGGACACCACCGACTGGGAGAAATTCGAGAAATGGGCCGAGACCGTGCCCTACACCATGCGCAACCCGCTCTATCACTGGACCCATCTTGAACTGAAGACCTGCTTCGGCGTGACCAAGATCCTCAAACCCGAGACCGCCCGCGAGATCTTCGACGAATGCACCGCCAAGCTGCGCACGCCCGAGTACAGCGCCCGCGGCCTGATGCGCAAATACAAAGTGGAAACGGTCTGCACCACCGACGATCCCGTGGACAGCCTCGAATACCACCTCCAGCTCAAGAAGGAAGGATTTGAAATCAAGGTATTGCCCACCTGGCGGCCCGACAAGGCCATGGCCGTCGAGGTACCGGCCGATTTCCGCGCCTATATTGAAAAGCTGTCCGACGTGTCGGGTGTCAGCATCAGCCGTTTTGCCGATGTCATCACGGCCCTGCAGAAACGTCACGATTTCTTCGAATCGGTCGGTTGCCGCCTGAGCGACCACGGTATCGAGGAGTTTTATGCCGAAGACTACACCCAGGCCGAAATCGACGCCATCTTCAACAAGGTCTATGGCGGAAAGGCCCTGACCCGGGAGGAGATCCTGAAGTTCAAGTCGGCCATGATGTACGAATTTGCCGTCATGGATGCCCGCAGCGGCTGGACACAGCAGTTCCACTACGGCGCCATCCGCAACAACAACGACCGCCTGTTCGCCAAACTCGGCCCGGACACCGGTTTCGACTCGATCGGCGACTTTACGGTGGCCAAGAGCATGTCCAAGTTCCTCAACCGCCTGGACAAGACCAACCAGCTGGCCAAGACCATCCTCTACAACCTCAACCCGCGCGACAACGACCTGATCACCACTATGCTGGGCAACTTCCAGGACGGTTCGGTGGCCGGCAAGATCCAGTTCGGCTCGGGCTGGTGGTTCCTCGATCAGAAATACGGCATGACCGCCCAGATGAACTCGCTGTCCGTACTGGGCCTGCTGAGCCGCTTCGTGGGCATGCTCACCGACTCGCGCAGCTTCCTCTCCTACCCGCGTCACGAATATTTCCGCCGCATCATGTGCAACCTGATCGGTACCGACGTGGTCAACGGCGAGATTCCCGCCAGCGAGATGGACTTCATCGGCAAGATGGTGGAAGGCATCTCCTACTACAATGCCAAGACCTTCTTTAACTTCTAAAAATGAGCAAGAAAGTAGTCACTTTCGGGGAAATCATGTTGCGTCTGGCAACCCCCGGCTACCTGCGTTTCACGCAGACTGATTCCTATACCGCCACTTTCGGCGGCGGCGAGGCCAATGTGGCCGTGTCGCTGGCCAACTACGGCATCGACGTGGACTTTGTCACGCGTCTGCCCCAGAACGACATTGCCCGGGCCTGCGTCATGGACCTGCGCAAATACGGGGTGGGTACCGACAAGATAGTTTATGGCGGCGACCGACTGGGCATCTATTTCCTGGAAACGGGTGCCGTCTCACGCGCCAGCAAGGTCATCTACGACCGGGCCAACTCTTCGATTGCCACGATCGAGGCCGGCATGATCGACTGGGACAAGGTGCTGGAAGGTGTTTCGTTGTTCCACTGGACGGGCATCACCCCGGCCATCTCCCAGGGTGCCGCCGATGCCTGCCTGGAGGCTGTCAAGGCCTGCAACCGCAAAGGCATCACCGTGTCGTGCGACCTGAACTACCGCAAGAACCTCTGGAAATACGGCAAGAAGGCTTCCGAAGTGATGCCGGCGCTGGTCGAGTGCTGCGACGTGATCCTGGGCAATGAAGAGGACGCCGAAAAGGTGTTCGGCATCAAGCCCGAAGGCTTCGACGTGGCCCAGACGGGCGGCCAGGTCAAACAGGCTCAGTTCGAGTCGGTCTGCACCCAGCTCATGAAGCGCTTCCCGCGGGCCAAAAAGGTGATCATCACCCTGCGCGGCAGCATCAATGCCAACCACAACACCTGGGGCGGCGTGCTCTATTCGGGCGGCAAGCTCTACGAGTCCAAACGCTACGACATCACCCACATCGTGGACCGTGTCGGCGGCGGCGACTCCTTCATGGGCGGATTGATCTACGGCCTAATCACCTGGCCCCAGGACGACCAGAAGGCCCTGGAATTCGCCGTGGCCGCTTCCTGTCTGAAGCACACCATCTACGGCGACTTCAACATGGTCAGCGTCGAGGAAGTCGAAAAACTCATGGGCGGAGACGCCTCCGGACGTGTTTCCCGTTAATTTGAACTATTATGGCAAGATTTACCAAACTGCAGGTACTCAATACCATCAGCGCGACGGGTATGATACCTGTGTTCTATCACAAGGACACCGAAGTGGCCCGTCAGGTGGTCAAAGCCTGCTATGAGGGCGGCGTGCGCGCTTTTGAGTTTACCAACCGCGGCGATTTTGCCCAGGAAGTCTTCAGCGACCTGGTCAAGTTTGCCGCCAAAGAGTGTCCCGACATGATCATGGGTATCGGTTCGATCGTTGATGCCGGCACGGCTGCGATATATCTGCAGCTGGGTGCCAACTTCGTGGTCGGCCCGCTGTTCAACCCCGAGGTGGCCAAGGTCTGCAACCGCCGGCTGGTGCCCTACTCGCCGGGCTGCGGCAGTGTCAGCGAGATCGGTTTTGCCCAGGAGGCCGGCTGCGATTTGACGAAAGTCTTCCCGGCAGGCAATGTGGGCGGTCCGTCCTTTGTCAAGAACGTCAAGGCACCGATGCCCTGGTCGATGATCATGGTGACCGGGGCCGTCGAGCCCACCGAGGAGAACCTCAGTGCCTGGTTCAAGGCCGGTGTGACGGCCGTGGGCATGGGCAGCAAGCTCTTCCCAAAGGAGGTCATCGCAGAAAAGAACTGGCGGGCCATCAGCGACAAGTGCCGCGAGGCGCTGGGCTACATCCAGGCAGCCCGTTAAAGGTCTGTTCAATCATTTATCAATAACTAACTAATTAACTATGTCACAGTTAACTACCACTCAGAAACTGATGTCCAACTGGCGTTGGTGGATGTGTTCGCTGCTGTTTGTGGCCACGACCGTCAACTACCTGGACCGTCAGGTGCTCTCCCTAACCTACGAGGAGTTCATCAAACCCGAGTTCCACTGGACGGATGCCAACTACGGTACCATCACCAGCTTCTTCTCCATCTTCTATGCCATCGCTTGCCTGTTTGCCGGTAAGTTTGTCGATTGGATGGGCACCAAGAAAGGCTATCTGATCGCCATCGGTGTCTGGTCGGCCGGCGCCTGCCTGCACGCTGCTTGCGGCTGGGCCACCGCCCACCTGGTCAGCGGTATCGACAGTGTCGCTGCCCTTCGCGCCGTAGAGGCCGGCAGCAATGTCGCCCTGGCCATCTCGACCACCAGTGTCTATCTCTTCCTGCTCTGCCGGGGCATCCTGGCCCTTGGTGAAGCCGGCAACTTCCCCGCAGCCATCAAGGTGACGGCCGAATACTTCCCCAAGAAGGACCGTGCTTTCGCCACCTCGATCTTCAATGCCGGTGCTTCGGTCGGCGCTTTGGCCGCTCCGCTCTGCATTCCGCCGCTGGCTGTCAAGTTCGGCTGGGAAATGGCATTCATCATCATCGGTGGTCTGGGCTTCATCTGGATGTTCTTCTGGGCCTTCATGTACGACAAGCCCGAAAAGAGCAAACATGTGAAAGAAGGTGAGTTGGAATACATCCACCAGGACGATGCCGCCGAGGCAGCCGAGAAGGCCGCCATCGCCGAGCAGAAGACCATCCCCTTCATCAAGTGCTTCGGCTACAAGCAGACCTGGTCGTTCATCGTGGGCAAGTTCTTCACCGACGGTGTATGGTGGTTCTTCCTGTTCTGGGCGCCTTCCTACTTCAGCAACCAGTTCCATGCGCCCGCCACTTCCGGCTTGGGCCAGGGCTTGATCTTCACGCTCTATGCCATTGTGACGGTCATCTCCATTTTCGGTGGCTACCTGCCCAAGATCTTTGTTGACAAGAAAGGCATGAATCCGTATGCCGGCCGTATGCTGTCGATGCTGATTTTCGCCTTCTTCCCGCTCTGCGCCCTGCTGGCCCAGCCCCTGGGAGTTCACTTCAACAGCCCCTGGTGGCCCGCCATCCTGATCGGTCTGGCCGGTGCCGGACACCAGGCTTGGAGCGCCAACATCTTCTCCACCACGGGTGACATGTTCCCCAAGAGCACCATCGCCACCATCACCGGTATCGGTGCCATGGCCGGCGGTATCGGCTCGATGATTATCCAAAAAGTGGCTGGTAACCTCTTCACCCATGCCGAAGAAATGGGTTCGGCCTTCACCTTCCTCGGTTTCGAAGGCAAGCCGGCCGGCTATTTCATCATGTTCTGCTTCTGCGGTGTGGCCTACCTCATCGCCTGGACGATCATGAAGAGCCTGGTTCCCAAGTACAAACCCATCGTTTACGAAGGATAATCCTGAAGGCTCCCAGCACTGGACGCTTTACTGACAACAAGCCGGCACAATGCAGTGTCGGCTTGTTTTGTTTCCGCCCCGACCGTTCCTGCAAAAAAGCAGAGATACAGAAGCTGATTTATGGAGACATGTTCGTATATTTGCGGTGAACCATCTTCATAATTATGAAAAAGTTATTGCTGATTGCCATGTTGCTGGCCGCGACAGTACCGGCACCGCTCATCGCCCAAGGAACCATCGCAGGACAACAGTTGCCTGAAAATACGGGCTTGCCCCCGGAAGCCCTCTGGCCCGAAATCAACGACCTGAAACGGCTGGACATGCACACAGCCTTTTTTGCCTATGGATCCGAGGAGGCTGCCAGGACAGCCCGTCCGCAGGAGTCTGACAACTATCTGAGTCTGAACGGACTGTGGAAATTTCATTGGGTCAGGAATGTCCAGGACAGGCCGCAGGACTTCTACCGTAAAGACTACGACGACAGCGGCTGGGACCTCATGCCCGTGCCTGGGATGTGGGAGAAACAGGGCTACGGCGACCCCGTCTATACCAGTTCCGGCTATGCCTGGAAAGGGCATTTTCGCAACAATCCGCCCCTGGTGCCCGAAGAGAACAACCATGTGGGCTCCTACCGGAGGGAAATCACCATTCCTGCCACCTGGAAAAACCGGCGTATCGTCGCCCATTTCGGCTCGGTCACATCGAACATAAAGCTCTATGTGAACGGAGAGTCTGTGGGCTACAGCGAAGACAGCAAACTGGAGGCCGAATTCGACCTGACCCCCTATGTCAAGCCCGGCAAGAAGAATCTGATAGCCTTCCAGGTGTTCCGCTGGTCGGACGGCAGCTACCTGGAAGACCAGGATTTCTTCCACTTCTGCGGGGTGGCCCGCGACTGCTATCTGTATTCAACAGGTTATCAGTATATCGAGGATATACGCGTCACCCCCGATTTGGTCAATGACTATCATGACGGCCGGCTGGACATCCGTCTTCGTTGCCAGGCCGTTGAAGGGACCTGGGTTGAGCTGAGCTTGAACAGCCCTGAGGGGGAGGCTCTTGCCTCCGCCAGGCAGACCGTCAACAAGACCCAGCCGATGGGAACAGACATTGCCCTGAGCATGGAGGTGCCACGGCCACGTCTCTGGTCGGCCGAGACCCCCGTGCTCTACTCTCTGACAGCCACCTTGAGACATCCGGCCGGCAAGATACTCGAAGTCATTCCCCTGAAGGTCGGCTTCAGAAAAGTGGAGATCCGAGATGCCCAGTTGCAGGTCAACGGACAACCCGTGCTCATCAAGGGTGTGAACCGGCATGAGATAGATCCCGACGGCGGCTATATCCTCTCGCGCGAGCGGATGATCCAGGACATCACTGCCATGAAGCAGATGAATGTGAATGCCGTCCGTACCTGCCACTACCCGGACGACAACCTATGGTATGATCTCTGCGACCAGTACGGTTTGTATGTGGTGGCCGAGGCCAACCTTGAAAGCCACGGCATGGGCTACGGGACTGCCACCCTGGCACGGCGCGAGGATTTTGCCCGGGCTCATCTGGAGCGCAACCAGCGCAATGTACAGCGCAACTTCAACCATCCCTCGGTCATCGTCTGGTCGATGGGCAACGAGGCGGGTTTCGGGCCGAATTTCGAGGCCTGCTATCGCTGGATCAAAGCCGAGGATCCCTCCCGGCCCGTACAGTACGAACAGGCCGGACAGAACGACTATACCGACATTTTCTGTCCCATGTACTACGGCTACGACAACTGCCGTCGCTATGCGGAAGATGATTCTAAGACCAAGCCCCTTATCCAATGCGAATATGCCCATGCCATGGGCAACTCGGAGGGTGGTTTCAAGGAATACTGGGACTTGATACGCCGTTACCGCAAATACCAGGGCGGCTTTATCTGGGATTTTGTCGATCAGAGCCAGCGGGCCTATGATGACAAGGGGCGCATGTTCTATGCCTACGGAGGCGACTACAACACCTACGACCCCAGCGACAAGAACTTCTGCGACAACGGTCTGGTGGGGCCCGACCGCGTGTGGAACCCCCATGCCTACGAGGTGCAGTATTTCTATCAGGATGTCTGGGCCCGTGCACTGGATCTGAACCAGGGACAGGTGAGCCTTTTCAATGAGTTTTTCTTCAAAGAGCTGAATCACTGCTCGCTCGATTGGACGCTGCTCTGCGACGGACTGCCCGTGCAACGCGGCAACCTGCCGCTCAATCTCGGGCCGCAGGAGGAAAAGCCCCTGGTGCTGCCCTACAACTTGGCCGGCTTGCCCACTGAAGCCGAACTGCTGCTCAATCTGGAGGTCCGTCTCGACCAGGCCGAAGCCCTGCTCCCCGCCGGCCATTGCCTGGCCCGCCAGCAACTGTGTATCCGTGAAGCCGCCCCGGGGCATTTCTTCACCTCCTTGATGGATGACGAGCCGGTACGAACTGTCACCAGGAAGGCCGCAGTTTCCGGAAAAGCCGCGGTTTCCGATAAGACCGCTGCCGGCCTGCAATGCGAGCAGTCCAATGAGAATGGCATCATCATTGAAGGCACCGACTTCAAGTTGATTTTCGGCAAAGACGGTTTTCTGACATCCTGGCAATACAAAGGCCGTGACCTGCTGGCCGACCACGGCAGTCTGAGACCCAACTTCTGGCGTGCCCCGACCGACAACGACTACGGCGCCAACATACCCCGCCAGCTGGCCGCCTGGAAAAAGCCCGAATTCGGGCATCACCAAATCGAAATCAAAAAAACAGGCAATATCGTCTGTCTTGAAACCTCCTATCACCTGGAATCCGTCCAGGCCGAGCTGACGCTGAGCTATATGATTGACGAAAAAGGCCGTATCGAGGTTTGTCAGCGCCTACAGACCACCGAAGGGGCCAAGGTTCCGGAGTTGTTCCGTTTCGGCCTCAGACTGCCCCTGGTCAAGGAAATAAACCAGGTCAACTACTACGGGCGCGGTCCAATGGAAAACTACGCCGACCGCAACCATGCCAGTTTCCTGGGGATCTACCGCCAGAGCGTCGAAGAACAGTTCTATCCTTACATCCGTCCCCAGGAGACCGGCACCAAGACCGACCTGCGCTGGTGGGAGTTGCGTGCCCCGGACGGCCGTGGACTGCGTTTCACTGCCCCTGAGCCTTTCTCGGCCTCAGCCCTGCCCTACACGCAGGAAATGCTCGACGACGGCCTGGTCAAGGCCCAGCGTCACTTCTCTGATTTGGAGAAGGCCGGCTTTGTGGATTGCTCCATCGACCTGCGACAGATGGGCATGGGCTGTGTCAACAGCTGGGGCGCCTGGCCGCTGCGCCAGTACCGCCTGCCCTACCAGGACTACACCCTGCGCCTGCTCATTGAACCCTTCTGATTCATCCACGGAAAAGAATAAATGAAGGGGACAGCCCTGGAGTGCGGTTTTTGCCGGCGCTCGGAAAGGCTGTCCCCGTAGTGTTTGCTGCAGCGTGATGCCGCAGACTGTCTATTCGTGACGATAGAGATCCCAGTCGAGGTAGGTGTCGATGGCCTCCTCGATGATGTCGGCCACATGGGTGCGGCACATGGCCACATGATGCTCGTAGCCGTTCTTGCAGATATGCCGCATGAGTTGCTGCAGGTTATTGACCTTGGTCACTGCAATGCAACCGTCCATGCCGTAAGGCTCGTTGGTGATTTCGCCCTCGCCCAGGTAGGCCTTGATGCAACCGTAGTTGTCGTCGGTCGAGATGCGGAAGAACGAGAAATCGCCGCTGGTGACCTTGGCCTTGACAGCGCCGAAGGTGTTGATCGAACCCAGCTGACGGCCCAGCACACCCAGCGTGCCCAGTTCCATGGGGGCGTTGGCAAAGCCCTTGGGGAAGTTGCCGCAGTGCGTGCAGACACATTTGTTGCGTTCCTTGGCGAAGTTGTTGTTCCAGTCGAGCAAGGCGGCAGGCTGCCCCGAAGCCAGGCTCAGGACATACATCGAGACGGCACCGGCGATATCCGTTTCACAGGCACTGGGGATGAGCTGGTCGCTGAGCATGCTCATGGTGATACAGGGAGCGCAGCCATAGTTCTGCTCGAGGGAGTCCCAGCACTGGATGGCCGTGGCATCCACCTCGTTGGCGGCAATCCAATGTTCGACAGCCACGCCGAATTTGGCCTGGATCTTCATCTTCTCCTCATACTGGGCAGGCACGTGGGCATAGGCGCGGATGGCATCCATCTTGGCCTTGGCCTCTTTGTCGCTCACCTTGGCGGCAGCGGCCAGGATCTCCGACAGATCGACCGGCACGACGGTGATACCGCTGGCCTGCAGGATCTTCTCGCTGGCGCGGCAGGTCTGGAAGCCCATGGGACGTGTGCCGATGGCTCCGATGCGGGCATGCTGCAGTCCTCTGACGACACGGCAGACACCGGCAAAATAGTCCAGGTCGGCAGCAAACTCCTTGGAGTCGATGTCGCAGGTGTGAAGTGTGGTCAGCGTGAAGGGGATGTTGTACTGATAGAGGTTGTTGCAGACCGAAATCTTGCCGCAGAAAGCATCGCGGCGGCTGTCCAGATCGACCTTGTCGTTCTCGTCGTCGCAAGCCTGTACCAGGATGGGCACACGCAGCTCGGAGAGATCCAGGGCGTTGATGATGCCGATTTCGAAGCCGAAGTTGGGCAGGCAGATGATGATACCGTCGATGCGGTCGCGGTTTTCGCGGAACAGACGGGCACATTTCATACCGTCCTCACGGGTCTCGATACTGCCTTGGGTGGGCGTCTCGTTCTCGTCGAGGATGACATAGTCGTGACCGGCTTTTTTAAGCAGTTTCAACAAAGAGGCACGGACATCGATGGCCAGGGCCGAGTTGAAATAATTGCGGGTACCGATGATGATACCGAAGGTGAGGTTCTTTTTGTAAGCCATAGTGTAAGATGTTATGTTTGTTTCAATGATTGTCAGACAGGGACTGACTCAGGGCGATGCAGCCCTTGACAGCCTTGATCCAGGAGGCATAGCGTTTTTCCCGCTCAGCTTCGGACATTTTCGGGGCAATGATTTCGGATGAATGGCGCAAAACGGCAATCTCTTCCAGGCTGGAACGACGCTTCATGGCCAGCGAATTCATCAGCACGGCGCCCAGGGCCGAAGCCTCGGCAATCGGGCTCACATTGACCAGCGCGTAGAGCATGTCGGCCTGGAACTGCATCAGGAAACGGTTCTTGGCCGGACCGCCATCGACACGGAGTTCCCTTAGGGAGATGCCGGCCTGACGAGTCATCAGATCGACCAGGTCCTTGACCTGATAGGCGATAGCTTCCAGGGCGGCACGCACCACATGGGCCTTCTGGGTGCCGCGGCTCATGCCGCAGATCATGGCCCGGGCCTCGCTCTGCCACCAGGGGGCGCCCAGTCCGGCAAATGCCGGAACAAAGAAAACACCGTCTGTGTCAGGCACCGAGGTGGCCAGCGCCTCACTTTCGGCCGAAGAGCCGATCAGCGCCAGGTCATCGACCATCCACTTGATGGTGGCACCCGTGCAGTGGATGTTACCCTCGAAGGCATACCAGGTCTTGCCCTGGGCGGCGAAACCCACCGACGTGACCAAGCCTTGCGGAGCCTGACGGGGCTGCTCGCCGATATTGACCATCACCGAGGAGCCGGTGCCGTAAGTGGCTTTGCCCAGGCCCTGCGAGAAGCAGACCTGACCCACCAGGGCACCGTGCGAGTCACCCAGCACACCGGCGATGGGCAGTTCATGGCTGAACAGGCCGTTGAAAGTGGTCGTGCCGTAAATCTCGTCACAGAGGTGTACCTCGGGCATCATGCTGCGGGGAATGCCCAGCAAAGAGAGCAATTCATCATCCCAGTCGAGGGTGTGGATGTTGTAGAGCATGGTGCGCGAAGCGTTGGTGCGGTCGCAGGCATGCACCCGCCCACCGGTCAGATGCCAGATCATCCAGGCATCCATCGTACCCATGCGCAATTGTCCGGCATCGGCCTTTTCGCGGGCTCCGGGCACATTGTCCAGGATCCATTTGACACCGCTGGCCGAGAAATAGGGATCGATGAGCAGGCCCGTCTTGGACTGGACCATTTCGGTATAACCCTTCTCGCGCAGGTCGGCGCAAATCCTGGCTCCGCGCTGACACTGCCACACCACGGCATGGCACACCGGCCGGCCGGTGGCAGCTTCCCACACGACGACCGTTTCGCGCTGGTTGGTCAGGGCCACCGATTGCACGTCCTTTTCCGACACGCCGCTCTCACGGAGCAACTGGGCAGCGCCTTGGAAGATGTTCTGCATGATTTCCTCGGCATCATGCTCCACCCAGCCCGCCTGGGGATAATACTGCGCGTGCTCCAGCGTGACGCGATGGCACAACTGTTCGTGCTCGTCAAAGAGCATCAGCTTGGTGGCCGATGTGCTCTGGTCGATGGCAAGTGTATACATAGGATGCTATTATTTCAGCCAGGCACGGACCGCTGCGGCGATGCCTTCGGCGTCGATGCCGTAATGATGGAAGATTTCTTTGGAGGAGCCGGTGATGGCATTCTCGTCGGGAATACCCAGTATCTTCATGGGCACAGGCTGGTTTTCGACCACGACCTGGGCCACGGCGGCACCCAGACCGCCGAAGATGCTGTGCTCCTCGACTGTCATGATGCGGCCTGTCTCAGCGGTAGCCTTCTTGACGGCCTGCGAGTCGAAAGGCTTGAGCGTGTGCATATCCAGCACGCGCACGCTGATACCTTCTTTGGCCAGGGCCAGGGCAGCCTGCTGGCAATGCCAGACGGTCTCCCCGCAGCCGATCAGGGTCAGGTCCTTGCCCTCGCAGACAGTGATGGCCTTGCCTATTTCGAAGGGAATGTCGGTATTTTCATAGACATTGGGCACGGCGTTGCGACCCACACGGATATAGACCGGATGCGGATAGTCGAGCAATGATTCGACCAGCCGGCGGCTCTCGTAGATGTCGCAGGGCAGCACCACTTGCATGCCCGGGAAACAACGCAACACGGCGATATCGTGCAGGCTGTGATGGGTAGCCCCCAGGGCACCGTAGCTCACACCGCCGCTCACACCCAGGATACGCACCGGCATGTTGGAATAGGCCACATCGACCTTGACCTGCTCCAGGGAGCGGGCCACATAGAAACAGGCAGGACCGCAGACAAAGACGTTCTTGCCCGTGGATGCCAGACCGGCAGCCACACCGACAGCGTCCTGTTCGGCAATACCCAGCTCGACAAACTGGCCGGGCAGTTCTTTGGCAAAGTCGCCCAGGGTGACCGAGCCGCGGGCGTCGGTGGTGACGGCGACAATATTCTTGTTCTGACGGCCGAACTCCAACAGGGAGTCGGTGATCATTTTACGACAGGGAATGGTATTGCTCATAGTACTCTATTTTTGCAGTGATTCGATACGGGCGGAAATCTCCTTGATGGCCTGGGCATATTCCTCGTCGGTGGGGACACCGTGATGCCATTTGGCCACATTCTCCATGTAGGAGACGCCTTTACCCTTGGTGGTATGGGAAATGATCAGGTGAGGCTTGCCGCTGACGGATTTGAGGTCGGCAAAGGCCCCCATCAGCGATACGATGTCGTCGCCGTCGGCTTCGTGGACATCCCAGCCGAAAGCCTCCCAGCGGCCGCGCATGGGCTCGAGCGACATCACATCCTCGGTATTGCCGCTGATCTGCAAATGGTTGCGGTCGATGATGGCCACCAGATTGTCCAGGTGGTAATGGGATGCGGCCATGGCGGCTTCGTAGATGGAGCCCTCGCCCTGTTCGCCGTCGCCCATCAGCACAAAGGTACGGTAGGCCTTGCCGTCCATCTTGGCGGCGATGGCCATGCCCACACCGGCAGGCAGACCATGGCCCAGGGCACCGGTGTTCATCTCGATGCCGGGCACTTTGCGGGTCGGATGGCCGGCCAGCTTGCTGCCGCACTGTCCGTAGGTATCGAGCAGCTCGTCGCTGATGTAGCCGGCCTTGGCCAGCACGCAGTAGAGCGCCTCGACGCTGTGGCCCTTGCTCATGATGAAGCGGTCGCGGTCGGGATCGTCCGGACGGGCGGGATTGGTCTTCATTTCGTTGAAATACAGCACTGTCAGCACATTGGTAGCCGATAGTGAGCCGCCCGTATGACCGGCACGGGCGCTGTAGATGATTTCTATTTCTCTTTTGCGGATCTGTTCGGCCTTCAGGCGCAGGTCCTTGACAACTTCAGGATTTATCTGATGGATCATAAGGTATGATTTTGATTAAGCGAACAAATATACAGTAAAAGCGAGCCATCACCAAATTAAAATGGCCGGAGGGAGTGTTATTGGAACGACTGGTAAATCACATCCTGGATCTTGGGCCGGATGTCCAGCCGCCCCAGCAAGGTGTTGGTGCGGTCGGGATGTACCCGGTTGCTCAGGAAAATATAGATGAGCTGCGCGTCGGGATCGACCCAGAAACAGGTACCCGTGAAGCCGGTATGGCCGTAGGTGTGCAGGGAGGCTCGCGGCGAGACGGGCTGCACCTTGGCAGGATTGGGCTCGTTGGCATCGTAGCCCAGCATGCGGCGGCTCAGGCGGCTGCGCGTGGAAGTGAAGAAGCGCACCGTCGAAGGCTCGAAATAGCGGTGACGGCCGTAAGTGCCCTCATCGAGCATCATCTGCAGGAATTTGGCCAGGTCGTTGGCGTTGGAAAACAGCCCGGCGTTGCCCGAGACGCCTCCCAGGAAAGCAGCCGCCTCGTCGTGCGGATAGCCCAGGATGAGCTGATGGCGCAAGGTGGTGTCCAGGGCCGTGGGGACGATACGCTCCGCTTTGAATTTCCTAAGCGGCAGATAGGTGGTCGTCCAGGCGCCCAGCGGGCCGAAGAGTTCCTTCTCGGCCCATTGGTCCAGCGTCTGTCCATAGAGCGATTCGGCGGCAAAGCCCATCAGGATGAAACCCAGGTCGCTGTAGGCATAGCGCGTGCGCTTGAGAAGGGCCGACTGGCAGATGATATCGACCACAGAGTCGCGGAAAGACTGATGCACGTAGAAGCGGTCGGCCACCTTGAGATTGTAGGGATCTCCTGCCCTGACCGACACCAGGGAGCCGTCGTAGCTGAAGTGGCCGGGCGCCCAGGAGGATTCGTCGAAGCGGGCCGTGTGCACCGAATCGGGCCGGGTGGTCAAAAACATTCCGCCCGGAATGCTGGTCATGTCTATCAGATGCTGATAGAAGGGCACAAAAGGTGACAGACGGGCCTCGTGATAGAGCATCTGACGATAGGAAAGATTGCGCTTGTCGGTCTGCTGCAAGGCGGGCAGATGCATCGAAACGGGATTGTCGAGCGAGATCATGCCCCGCTCCACCAGGCCCATCACCGCCGGGGTGCAGACCAAGGCCTTGGTCACAGAGGCGAGGTCATAGACGTGCTCGGGACCCACCTTCACGCAGCGGTCCACATCGACATAGCCGTAGGCCTTGTTCCAGACCACTTTGCCGTTCTTGGCCACCAACACCTGACAGCCCGGGAAAGCGTCCCTTAGAAGGGCGTCGTTGACAATGCTGTCGATACGGGACAGCACCTCGGAGCGCATGCCCACCTCCTCGGGCAGGCCATACGACAGGCGGGTCTTTTCCGTCTGCAGGCCATGGCCGTAGGCGTACAGTTCCCCGATCGGAACGGGCAACGTCCCTTTGACGGCATTGCCCCCGTAAACAGCCTGTGCGGCGGCCTGTTGGGCCAGAGGGGAAGTCTCGTAGGCACAAAGCACGGCCGGAGCGGTCTGCAAAATCTTGCCAAGACGCGACAAGGTATAGGGCGAAGTGAAAGTGCAGATTGCGACAGGCGCCACGGCCGACAAGGCATTGAGCCATTCGCTCTGGCGCGCCGTATTGGAATAGACTCCCACGATGAGGCGGTCGTATCGGGCCAGCCGGGCAGCCAATTCCTGCCGATTGGGCGCCGCAGAGGCGGCAAAGGCATAGCTGTCGAGATTCTCCTGATAGAGTTTCAAGGTCTGTATGAAAGGATTGTCGAGCGTGTCGCCCAGGATGACGACGGCCGTACGCTGCGATTCCAGATGGCGCAGCGGCAGGAAATCCTTTTCGTTGCGCAGCAAGGTCATGGCCTGGATGTGCAACTGCTCGTCAAGGGCCTGGGTCCGGGGGCTGTGCAGCCGCTTGGCCAGGTCTTCCTTCTCGACAGGTTCCAGGTGGGACAACCCAAGGATATACTTGTAAGTAAGCACCTTGCGGCACTTGGCATCGATCACGCTGTCGCTGATGAGCCCTCTTTCCACGGCCGAGACCACCGCCCTCAGGTCGTTGACCAGGTTGGCCGGACTCAGCAGGATGTCGTTGCCTGCCTGCAGGGCCCGGATGCAGTTCAGGCCGCTGTAGCTGGCGGCAGCGCCCTTCATCACCAGGGCATCGGTAAAGGTCAGGCCTTCAAAACCCAAAGTCTTGTGCAGCAGTCCATCGACGATGGCCGCCGACTGCGATGAAGGCAAAAGGGGATTGCTTTCATAGGCCGGCACGGAAAGATGACCGACCATCACACCGGAAACACCTTCCGCAACAAGCCGGCGGAAAGGATAAAGCTCGATGCTGTCCATACTGGAACGGTCGCCGCGGATACGGGCCAGCTGTTCGTGGGAATCCTCCATCGTGTTGCCATGGCCGGGGAAATGCTTCACCACGGCCATCACCCCACCCGCTTCCAGCCCGCGGGCAAACTGGGAGGCCATCGTGGCGGTGCGACGGGGAGAAGATCCGAAAGAGCGGGTGTTGATGACCGGATTGGCCGGATTGTTGTTGACATCGGCATCGGGGGCGAAATTCACATGGATGCCCATGGCACGGCATTGGCGGGCCATTTCCAGGCCGTATTCATAGAGCAAGGCCGTATCGGTGATGGCGGCCAGCATCGTATTGCGCGGAAAACGCGGGGCATCGGTCAGACGCATGGCCAATCCCCATTCGGCATCGGCCCCGATGAGAAGTGGCACACGGGCGGCCGCCTGGGCACGGTTAAGGGCCTGCAGCTGTCGCTCAACCGTACCTTGGCTGAAAAACAGGCCGCCTATGCCCTGCTCCCTGACCCACGTGTCGATTTTTTCGGGCCAGCCCTGGTCGCTTTGGGAAGAGACCACCGGCATGAACAACTGGGCCACCCGGGCCTGCCGGTCCAAAGTGTTCATCACGGAATCCACCCATTGGGCACAAGCTTCGTTACCAACGCTCTGTCGCCACAGCGTCGGAGTCACCGCCCGGACCGTCATGGCGTCCAGCAAGGCCGTCAACAATATGACGAGTACTCTCTTTATCATCTTTTCTTCTTAACTTTCAATACGATACGCCCAACATAGACACCGTCGCAACCCATCTGGCTCAGCACAACATCCTCCCCCAGTTTGTTTTGGCAAACGACCGGTTCACGGAGGAATGTGTGGGAATGGCCGCCGACAATCACGTCCACATCGGTCGATTGGCGGGCCAGGTCCAAGTCTCCGACACCCGGCCGGTCGTAGCCCAGATGGGACAGGCAGACGACCAGGTCGCAGTTCTTTTCCTGCTTGAGCATGGCTGCCAGCGAGGAGACAATTTCCACCGGCGGCCGATAGACCACTCCCTGGCGATGGGCCGCGGTGACCAGGCTCTCCAGATTGGGACAGGCGGCCACCACGCCGATGCGCAAGGGGCCGGCTTCCAGCACCGTCCAGGGCTCAACGATATCCTTCAGTGCCGAGGCAGACAGGTCGTAATTGCTGCAAACGATCTTGAAACGGGCATTTTTCAGTGTCTTGGTCAGGATCTGTGTGCCTTTGTCGAATTCGTGGTTGCCCAGGGTGACGGCCTGATAGCCCAGGCGGTTCATCATATCCACTTCCACCTGGCCGTCGAAGAAATTGTAGTATGGGGTACCCTGACAAAAATCACCGGCATCGAGCAGGAACACGGCAGCACCTTCTTTTTCGGCCTGACGGCGCTGCTCACGTATCAGGGCCTCGCGTCGCAGCACCCCGCCCTGACCGGCGCGGCTGCCACTGTTTTCGGGAACTGGGTCCAAACGGCTGTGCGTGTCGTTGGTATGCAGGATGACCAGCGTGACGCTGTCAGTGTCCATCAGGGAGGAGCGCCACAGCCAGCGGCCCTTGCCCCGCATCGGAAGCAGCACCAGCAGCAGGGCGGCGGTCAGCACGACCGCCAAACGGATCAGTCTGGCCTTGCTTCTCATGGCTCCACTCGTTTAAAGCGTCCGTCCACCTCGCCCTTGACGGTTTGTCCGGCGCGGGTGTGCATTTCTATTTCACGTATCATGCAATCCCTGAGGTAATGCCCCGTCGGAGTCGACGACAAGGCCCGGCGCAGCGGGCTCATGCCTCCGCTGCCGGCCGCCAGGTAGTCGATGGTGGCCAGCCGGTAGATGCGGTCGGGATCGAGTTCCTCACCGCCTATTGTGAAAGATTCCAAGCGATTGCCACGGACTGTCAGACGGATATTGGCAAAGGTCTCGGTGCCCCGGCGGGCCACCGCCTCGACCAATCGCTGCAGGTCACTGCCCTTCAGCTCCAAGACCACCACCTCATCGTCGAAAGGCAAGGCCTCATAGACCATGCCCACGGTGATGTCGCCCTGCGGCAGACTGCGGCGTATGCCCCGGTTGTTGAGCAGGGCCGCGTCGGCCGGCAGTCCGATTACCTCACGGGTCTGTACCAGCAGCATGTCGGTGCAAAGGTTGTTCAGGCTTCCTTCGGGATGCTCCACAGAGAGCGTGCGATCGCAATGGCCGATCACCTGGTTCATCTGCCCTTCCAGGCGGGATTGCCAGGAACGGAGCCGCTTTTCCAGCACGGGATCGACATCGGCATCGTAGCGTTTATCAACTGCCAGACGGCCTCCCGAGACATAGCGGAAATTGCCTGCAGTGGCCACAAGGCCCGACAACAGGACAATACAGAATATGACAGTGGTGGTTCGCTTCATCATCGTCTAGATTTTGCGAAGTTAGTGCTTTTATTCAGCCCAAGGGAGCATTTTAGTTTTTTTTATGCACGGAAAATGATACTTTTGCCGCGTCAACAGACGCGAAAACAGGAATGAACAAAACTATCTTGCTTGTCTGCCTTGTCTGGCTGCTTCCCCTGTGCTGCCTGAGGGCTCAGCGGGAAGAAGAGAGTTTTGTCCCCTCTTCGGCAGCCAGCACCTACCACAACAAAACCGGTTTCTTCTTTTCCTATACCTGCCGCCAGAGCGATTTCAATGTCCTGCCCTCCCAGCCGGCGCAATTCGCCAACCTGGATGATTGCCAGGGATTTTCGGTGGGTATCTGGCGCAATGTCCGGCTGGGCACCGGGGTCTATTGGCAGCCGGAGCTTTCCTATTACATCTACAACGGCGACAACAGTTGCCGCAACACACTGGTATCGTTCACGCCGCTGCAACTCCAGCTGGGCGTGCACATGGGATTTGTCCGGCCCTTCGTGGCGGCTGGCACCAGCTTGGACTATTTCGTCGGGGCCCGCAAGGGGGACGGCAGCAACTACACGCTGCCCGGTTGGACCGACAAAGACCGTTGCGGATGGGATTATTTCGTGGGGGGCGGGCTGGATATGCTCAGTTTTTTCCAGATCAACCTGCGCTACCGCCACTGGCTGTTCGACTTCAACCACCTCAGCCCCGACAACTGGCGTGAACTCAGCATCGGGGCGGCCATGTTTTTCTGATCACTTGCTTTATTTTTCCATCTGTGCGAGCCAGGCCTTGGCCACCGCATCGCTGGGCATGCGCCAGTCACCGCGGGGCGAAAGGCCGATGCTACCCACTTTGGGGCCGTCGGGCAGGCAGGAACGCTTGAACTGCTGGGCAAAGAAGCGGCCAACAAAGGTCTGCAGCCAATGGCGGATCACCGCCTCGTCGTATTGCCCTTGGAAAGCATGGCGGGCCAGGAACAGCACCTTTTCGGGGCCGAAGCCGTAGCGCAGCATATAATAGAGGAAGAAATCGTGCAACTCGTAGGGGCCCACCAGGTCTTCGGTCTTCTGGGCGATACGGCCCTGCTTGTCGGTGGGCAGCAGTTCGGGACTGACGGGCGTGTCGAGCACGTCGAGCAAAGTGGTGCGGGAGGCCTCATCCATCTCATTGTCAGCCACCCAGCGCACCAGGTAGCGGATCAGCGTCTTGGGCACGCCGCCGTTCACCCCGTAATTGGCCATGTGGTCGCCATTGAAAGTGGCCCAGCCCAGGGCCAGTTCCGACAAATCGCCCGTGCCGATGACCAGCCCGCCGACGGCGTTGGCATAGTCCATCAGTATCTGGGTGCGCTCGCGGGCCTGGCTGTTTTCATAGACCACATCGTGGCGCGACTCATCGTGGCCGATGTCGCTGAAATGCTGGCGGCAGGCGGCTTTGATGTCAATTTCCTTATTGGTGACATGCAGGTATTTCATCAGGTTGACCGCATTGGTATGGGTGCGGTCGCTGGTACCGAAGCCGGGCATGGTGATGCCCACGATGTCGTGGCGGCCGCGTCCCATCTGGTCGAAAGCCTTGACGCAGACCAGCAGGGCCAGGGTGGAATCCAGGCCGCCCGAAATGCCCACCACTGCCGTCTTGGCACCGGTGTGCTCCATGCGCTTGACCAGACCGCCCACCTGGATAGCGAAGATTTCGCGGCAACGGGTGTCCATTTCATCGGGCTGCGGTACAAAAGGCAAGGCACGGATCTCACGGGTCAGGGACTCGTTTTCCTGGTTCGCTTCGGGAATGGCGACAGCCTGATAGCCTGCGGGGCGTTCATCCTGCTTGAAGGAAGCGCTGTGCAGCCGGTCGTGCCGCAGCCGCTCGATATCTATTTCACTGACAATCAATTGCTGTTCAAAACTGAATCGCTCCGACTGGGCCAGCAGCGTTCCGCTTTCGGCGATGATACCGTTGCCGCCGAAGACCAGGTCGGTGCTCGATTCGCCATAGCCGGCCGAAGCATAGACATAGCCGCACAGGCAGCGGCCCGACTGCTGGGCGATGAGTTGGAGCAGATAGTCGTGTTTGCCCGTCAACTCGTTGCTGGCCGAAAGGTTGAACACCACATCGGCGCCGGCAAGGGCATGGTGGCTGCTGGGCGGAACGACGCTCCAGAGGTCTTCGCAGATTTCGATGGCGAAACAGGCATTGCCCGTGTCGGTGAGCAGGCGTGTTCCCAAGGGACAATCCTGGCCGCACAGGCTGATGCGGGTCGTTTCCAGATCCAGGCCCGATGAGAACCAGCGCGGTTCGTAGAACTCGTGGTTGCCGGGCAGGTAGCTTTTCGGAACGACCGACAGTATTTTCCCTTTGTGCAAGGCGACAGCCACATTGTACAGGCGACCGCCCCAGCAAAGCGGCATACCCACGATGGCCGTCAGGGCCAGGTCCTCGCTGGCATAGAGTATCTTGGACAATGCCTCTTCGGCGGCCTGCAACAAGGCCTGCTGGAAGAACAGGTCGCCACAGGTATAGCCCGTGACCGACAGTTCAGGGAAACAGACAATTTCCACCTGCTGCTTGTCAGCCTGGTTCATCAGGGAGATGATCTGCCCTGCGTTGTAGGCGGCATCGGCCACTCTCAGGGAGGGCACGGCTGCAGCCACCTTGACAAAACCGTATTTCATAGTCGGTTGTTCTTTAATGGCAAAAACACAATGCAAAGTACCGAAAACTACTTCAATTCTGCAAATGAAAAAATAATTGTCGGGATACTTGCATGATAAGAATATATTTCGCACCTTTGCACCCGCTTTGCGTAACCTCTGTCGGAGTGTTGAGAGAACCGGGAATGTTGCGTAGACGATTAACCATAAAACATTATCAATCATGGATTTGATTAAGGTTGCCGAAGAGGCATTTGCTACTGGAAAGGTTCATCCCGAGTTCAAGGCCGGCGATACCGTCACCGTTGCCTACCGTATCAAAGAAGGAAACAAAGAGCGTATCCAGAACTACCGCGGTGTGGTTATCAAAATCAGTGGAAGCGGCGAAAAAAAGCGCTTCACCTGCCGTAAAGTCTCCGACAATGTCGGTGTAGAACGTATCTTCCCGCTGGAATCCCCGTTCATCGAAAGCATCACGGTCAACAAGATCGGTAAGGTCAGAAGGGCCAAACTGTACTACCTGCGCGGCCTGACCGGCAAGAAAGCCCGCATCAAGGAAAAAAGAAGCTAATTCAGGCTTCGAATCAAATAAAAAAGCAATTGCCCCACGGCAGTTGCTTTTTTTATTGCTATCTTCGGCACTGATTTCAGTCCCATACGACCATGTTCATGCAAAAATACGCCCTACCCTGCCTGCTGGCCCTCTGCTGCCTGCTGCCTTTCAGTTCCCAAAGCCAGACAGAAAACGCCCCAAACCAGACGGAAAGCGATTATTCCGTGCAGGCTGTCGAACTGCTCACCCAGCAGATGAAAGCCTATCCCCAGGAAAAGGTCTATCTCCATACCGACAAGCCCTATTACGCCGCCGGCGACACCATCTGGTTCAAAGCCTACCTCCTGCATGCCGCCCTGCATCAGGCCATGCACTACAGCCGCTATATCTATGTGGAGCTGGTCAACAGCCAGGGCGAGGTGGTGGCCCGCGAAAGGGTACGTCCCGAAAAAGACAGCTACTACTGCCAGCTTCCTGTCAAGGAAAAAACCGCACCGGGCGAATATTCCCTGCGAGCCTACACCAATTACATGCGCAACCTGTCGGAAGACTATTTCTTCCGCAAAGAGATTTATATAGGTAATGCTGTGAGTCCGCAGCACGACTATGCTCAGGCTGCCCTGCTCGGCCTGCCCGGCGGCCAGGCCGCTTCGGTCCGCAGCCAGACGGCGGCCGTGTCCCAGGCTACCTACGACGTGCAGTTCCTGCCCGAAGGCGGCCACCTGATGGCCGGCTGTCTGCAGAACGTCGCCTTCAAGGCCATCGACCGCGACGGATGGGGCATCGATGTCCACGGACACATCATCGATGAAACCGGGCAGGAGGTCTGCGCCTTCCAAAGCAGCCATCTGGGCATGGGCGTGACTGCTCTCTTCGCCCAGGCCGGCAAAAGCTATACAGCCGTCTGCGAAAGCGCCATGGGCGAAGAACTGCGCGTGGCCCTGCCCCAACCCGTGACGGAAGGCTATTCCCTGTCGGTCTCCCGCCTCGACGACCGGCTGCACATCACCGTGCTGCGGCCCGAGTCGGCGCCCTTGCAGCAGGAGCTCTACCTCCTGGCCCACATGCGGGGCATCCCTCTTTTCCGTTCCTATTTCGGGCCTGACCGGCCCACCGTGGCGCTGCCCACGGCCGACATGCCCACAGGCGTGCTGCAAGTGCTGCTGCTCAGTGCCCAGGGCGATGTCCTCTCCGAGCGGCTTTGCTTCATCCGCCAGCCCGACCCCGTCAAGTTGACACTCGACTTTGACAAGACCAGCTACGGCCGACGTGAAAGGGTCTATGCCCGGATGCAAGTCATCGATGCCCAGGGGGAGCCCGTCGGCGGTGACTTTTCGCTGAGTGTCACCGACGACCAGAGCGTCGAGCTGGATTCATCGGCCATGACCATCGAAAGCTACCTGCTGCTCACTTCCGACCTCCGCGGTCACATCGAACGCCCGGGCGACTATTTCCTGGCCTCCAATGACAAGGCCGACTACGAGCTCGATCTTCTGATGATGACCCAGGGCTGGCGACGCTACGATATGCCCCGCCTGATGAAAGGCGACATCAACCTCCTGACCGACTACGAGCTGGAAGTAGGCTCCACGCTCTGCGGACGGCTGCAGACCTTCCCTATCCGACGGGCCATCCCCCATGCCAACATCTCGGTGTTCAACCCGATATACAATTATGTCAACTCCGTCCAGACCGACAACCGGGGACGGTTCTGCATCGAAGGGTTTGAGTTTCCCGACAGTTCTTCGTTCTTTATCCAGGCCGAGAAGAAACAACAGGGCATCATCATGGAGCTGACGGCCGAAGCCCAGAGTTTCCCGCCGGTGACGGTGCGTCTGCCTTCCACGCGCAAGCAGTGGGACGACCCGGTCATGGAACACTTTTTGAGCAAGAGCCGCGAACGCTGGTACCAGGACCAGGGCGGCATGGTGATCAACCTGGGAGAAGTGGCCGTGACGGCCCGCAAATCGGACAACCTGCGCAAAGAACGCGGGGCCTTGTATTCCTATGCCAATTTCACTTTCGAACCCGAAGAAATCGAAGACCTGGTCGGCCTGAGACTCCTCGATGTGCTGCTGCAGGCCCCGGGCATCACCCTGGATGGCAGCGGTGAAGGCGTGTTGATGCGCAATGCCGTGCCCCTGATCGTCATCGACAACATCGAATCGCAAATGAGCGACCTGGCCACCATCCAAGTGGCCGACGTGGAGATGATCGACATCCTGCGCGACCCTGTCCAGACGGCCATGTTCCGCGGAGGTGGCAACGGGGTGATCTGCATCTACCTGAAAAGGGGCCAACGCACCGAGGATATGCAACTGGGCAGCCACCAGAAACTGGTACCCTATATGGGATATACCACGCCCAAGGATTTCTACCAGCCCATGTATTCGGTCGAAAGCCAGCGGCAGAGCCGCCTGCCTGACCTGCGCTCCACCCTGTGGTGGCAGCCCAACCTGCGCAGCGACGCTTCCGGCCAGGCCGAAATACGTTTCTACACCGGCGACGAGCGTGGCCATTGCACGATGCTCATCGAAGGCGTCACGGACGAAGGGGAAGTGGTCAGAAAACTGGCCAGGGTGGAAATCAAATAGCCGGATACCGCGTATCCTTACCCCACATCATCTTGATTTTCAATGTGGAAATGAAACTCTGATTCTTCCTGCGAACGATGTTTATCGTGAAATCCGACGAGGATATTCGCAGCTTGGAAGGCATTGGTAATGAGTAAGATCTACCATCCAATGAAATCAAATATGTATGGCTGCGGCTCTCCACTTCCAGGTCGACCACCGTGCGGGCATCGAGCACCAAAGGACGGATGGTGAGGCTGTGCGGGGCAATCGGCACGATGACATAGCTGCTGCTGTCGGGCATCAGGATGGGGCCGCCCACACTCAGGGAATAGGCCGTCGAGCCCGTGGCGGTGGAAAGCAGCAGACCGTCGGCTTGGTAATCGTTCAAGTACTCGCCGTTGAGCGAGGCATGGATATGCAGCATGGCCGAGACATCACGCTTGGTGATGGCAATTTCGTTCAAAGCAAAGGGATAGTCTATCTGGCCGCAGTCCGATTCGAGCTGCAGCTGGGCACGCGATTCCACTTCGAGCTGGCCGGTCATCATCTCCTCGACCAGGGCTTCCATGTCGCTGCCGTCGGAAGCGGTGAGAAAGCCCAGCCGACCGGTGTTGATGCCCAGGATGGGAATGCCTTTTCGCCCCACTCGCGAAGCTGTGTTCAGGAAGGTGCCGTCACCGCCGATACTCAAGGCATAATCAGCCTCGAAATCGTTGCCGGGAATGGTATCGTCCACCATCAGGGCATCCGGCATCAGGGTCTTGAGATACTCATAGAACCTGGTATCGACGGATATGCTGGCGCCGTGCTCCTTCAAAAGCCTGAACAGCAGGGCTATCTGTTCCTTGGAAGCCGACTGCGAGCGTTTGCCGAAAATCGCGATTTTCATATGTGAATTATTATAGTTTTTTAAATGACATTATACAGGACAAAACATTATATTTGTCCCACGCATTTGGCCGGCACAAACCGGCTTGCAAAAGTGGAAAAAAAATTTCAAATGACCAAGCTTAGCGTAAATATCAACAAAATAGCGCTCATCCGCAATGCCCGTGGCAACAACATGCCCGACATTCTCGAAATTGCCTCCTCCTGCGAGCGCTTCGGTGCCGACGGCATCACGGTGCATCCCCGACCCGACGAGCGCCATATTCGCTATCAGGACGCCATAGACCTGCGCCCGCGCATCACCACGGAATTCAACATCGAAGGCTACCCTTCCCCCCGGTTCATCGATCTGGTGCTGAAAGTCAAGCCGCATCAGGTCACCCTGGTGCCCGACGCACCAGATGCCCTCACCTCCAATGCCGGCTGGGACACAGTCAGCCATGCCGCCTTCCTGAGTGAAGTGCTGGAAGCCTTCTGTGCCGCCGGCATCCGCACCAGCCTCTTTGTCGAGACCAACACGCGGATCATCGAACAGGCCGCCAAGTTGGGCGCCGACCGGGTGGAGCTCTATACGGGGCCCTATGCCGAAGCTTTTGTCCATCATCCCGAGACGGCCGCCCGGCCCTTTGCCCTGGCCGCCGAGGTAGCCCACAAGAGCGGATTGAGCCTGAACGCCGGACACGATCTCAATTTGCACAATCTCAAGGCTTTCCACGAACAGGTACCCTATGTCGAAGAGGTATCCATCGGCCATGCCCTGGTCTGCGACGCCCTTTACATGGGCCTGGAAGCCACTATCAAAGCATATCAGAACTGTTTAAAATAACCACAGCATGAATCCTTTACTTTTCATTCAAGACCTTGCCACCGATGTCATGCCCGACCTGACTGAGTTGACCGAGCCGGTTGCCGAGACCGTCAACCGTATCAATTTCTTTGAGATGGCCACCAAAGGCGGCTGGATCATGATCGTCCTGGCCATACTGCTCTGCCTGGCCATCTATATTTTTGTAGAACGCTGCATCACGCTGCACCAGGCCGGCAAGGACAATCCCAATTTCATGAACCGTATCAAGGACTACATACACGACGGCAACCTGGAATCGGCCCTGAAACTCTGCCGCCAGACCGAAACGCCTTCGGCCCGCATGGTGGAGAAAGGCATCAGCCGCATCGGCCGCCCCATGAACGATGTGCAAGTGGCCATCGAGAACCTGGGCAACATCGAAGTGAGCCGGCTGGAAAAAGGCCTGTCGCTGCTGGCAGCTGTTTCGGGCGGTGCACCGATGATCGGTTTTTTGGGCACCGTGCTGGGTATGGTCCGCGCCTTCTTTGACATGGCTTCGGCCGGCAACAATGTCGATATCACCCTCCTGTCGTCGGGCATCTACACGGCCATGGTCACCACCGTGGCCGGTCTGATTGTCGGCATCCTGGCCTACTTCGCCTACAACTACCTGGTGGCCCGTGTCACCAAGGTGGTCAACAAAATGGAAAGCTATACGATGGAATTCCTTGACCTGCTCAACGAGCCGGCCAAATAAATCCGCCCGATCATGGCACTCAAAAGACAGAACAAAATAGACGCTTCCTTCAGCATGTCCTCCATGACGGACATCGTCTTCCTGTTGCTGATTTTCTTCATGATCACCTCGACCGTGGTGCATCCCAACGCCATCAAGATCCTGCTGCCCCAAAGCAAGCAGCAGACTTCGGCCAAGCCCCTGGCCCGGGTGACCATCGACCGCGACCTGAACTACTACATCGCCTTCGGCAACGAGAAAGACGAGCCGGTGGCCTTCGAGGATATCGAGACACTCCTGCGCGAGCGTATCGCCCAGGAACCTGAAATGTACGTAGCGCTTTATGCCGACGAGAGCATTTCCTATCGGGAGCTGGTGCGCGTACTGAATATATGCAACGCCAACCATTTCAAGTTGGTGCTGGCCACCCGGCCCGAAAAATAGGATCAAGGCAAAACAAGGTGTGATATGAACCGCAACGAAATCATTTCCGTCATTGTGACAGCGCTCATCATCGGGTTGCTGACGGGCTTTCTGATTGTGTTCGGCATGTCCGCCACCGTCCCCGACAGCGAAGAAGGCCTGACGGTCAATTTCGGCAATGTCGATCTGTCGTCGGGCATGTTTGAGCCTTATGCCGAAGAGCAGGCTGAGCAAAGCACCCCCGCCCCCTCCTCCACGCCGGTCACGACCCAGACGCCCAGTCAGGAGGAACTGATCACCCAGGACGAGGAATCGGTCGATCTGATGGCCGAAGCCCGTCGGCAGGCCGAGCAGGAAGCCCGGCGCCTGGAAGAGCAACGCCGCCTGGAAGAACAGCAACGGGCCGAGCAGGAGCGCATCCGTCAGGAGCAGGAACGCCGGGCCGCCGAAACCCAGCAGCTGGCCCGCAATCTGTTCGGCCAGTCTGAGGGCACCGAGAGCGACCAGCAGGGAGAGGGCGACACACCCGCCGGCAATCAGGGCCAGACAGAAGGGCATCCTGAGTCGCAGCATTATAACAGCCAAGGCTTCGGTTACGGCAATTTCTCACTGGAAGGCCGTGGTTTGATGGGAAGTCTCCCCCGCCCCAGAAACGACACCCGCAATGCAGAAGGTATCGTGGTGGTTCGTATCGGGGTGGATGACCAGGGCAATGTCGTCTCGAGCGAGGTACATGTCGGATCTGTCCCCGGAGGCGGTGCCACCACCAATACCGACAATACGGAGATGAGAAAGGCTGCCGTGCAGGCAGCCCGCCAGGCCAAGTTCAATGCCATCAACGGGAACGGTCAACCCCAGTATGGCTATATCACTTATTTCTTCACCCTCAAATAGAATTTATAAACAACATATATAGCAAAAGAGTAACCCTACTAACCTAAACAGTATGATACTAGTATTCTTAGCCAAAGGCTTCGAGGAAATGGAAGCCATCTCTGTCGTGGATATTCTGCGCAGAGCCGATCTGGATGTCCGCACCGTTTCCATCACGGACGACAAGACCGTGTACGGGTCACACAACATCCCCGTCATCGCGGACATGCTGTTCAACGAGATCGACATTCAGGAGACCGACGCCCTGATTCTTCCCGGCGGGATGCCCGGAACAGAGAATCTCAAAAAGCACGAAGGCCTCAAGATGTTGCTCATGACCTTCCTCAAAGACGAGAACAAGACAGTGGCTGCCATCTGCGCCGCTCCCACCATCCTGGGAGAGATGGGGCTGCTCAAGGGCCGGAAGGTGTCTTGCTACCCCGGTTGCGAAGAAAGCCTCTACGATGCCAAGATTTCGCGTCGTCCGGCCATCCGCGACCGCAATCTCATCACGGGCGACGGTCCGGGCCATGCCCAGGAATTTGCGCTCAAAGTGCTTGAATATCTTGGCAATGCCATCGTGGCCGCCGACATCACCAAGCAGCTGAACATCTAGTCAAAGCCCTACCCGCAGCAGGCTGCGGCCCGCAGTGGGCAACGGACATAAAAACGCTCCCCTGAATATTCCATCACGGAAGATTCAGGGGAGACTTGTTGAAAAGATTATCATCTCAACTTTCGTCTATCATTTGGATTTTCTTGAACAGGATATCGCGCTCCTCCTTCAATTTCTCGATGTTGCGATTCATTTCCTTGAGCAGGGAGGAACCGGTCGATTTGGATGACATGGTGAAGAAGCCGATATTGTTCTCGCAAGTCTTGATTTCGTTGCAGATGGATTCGTACTGGCGCATCAGGCGATCGCGCTCATGCCCTACTTTGCCGGCCCCCTTGGTCTTGATTTCCTCCAGATTGCTCTGGAAGCTGCTCAGGCGACGGCTGGTCTTATCGACATTGAGGCGCACCATCAGGGTATCGATGGCTTCGTGCCACTGGGCATAGACTTTGTCTTTGTCCTTGAAGGGCACATGGCCGATTTCGTTCCAACGGGCCGTGAAACCCTTGACCACCTTGGGGGCATCTTCCGGCGAAGGTGACTCCTGATAGTTCTTCACTTCTTCGATCAGGGCTTGCTTGGCCTCCAGGTGCTGCTGTTCCTCGGCTTTCTGGGAAGAGGTGTTCTTCTCCTTCTGCTCGAAGAAATAGTCGCAAGCCGTGATAAAACGCTTCCACAAGGCATCCGAAGCCTTGCGCGGCACCTGGCCGATGGTCTTCCATTCCTTCTGGATCTGGATCAGCTGGTTGGCCGTGGCGGTCCAGGCGGTGCTGTCTTTCAGGGCTTCGGCTTTCTCGCAGAGGGCCCGCTTCTTTTCGAGGTTCTCATTGAGTTTTTCCTTCATGCCCTTGTAGAACACGCTCTTGGCCTCGAAAAACTTGTCGCAGGCGGCACGGTAGCGTTCAAACACCTTGGTGTTGAGTTTCTTGGGAGCAAAGCCGATGGTCTTCCAGCGTTCTTGCAACTCGATCACCTCGTTGGTCTTCTTTTCCCAAGCCTTGAAGGTGTCAAGACCCGTCAGGTCCATGGCTTCGAGTTTCTCGCAGATTTCCGTCTTCTGGGCCAGGTTCTCGTTTTCAAGATCCTTGAGCCGTTCGAAAAAATGCTGGTATTTTTTGTTGATCTCGGTCGAGGCGTTTTTGAAACGCTGCCAGAGTTCTTCGCGCACTTCCTTGGCCACGGGACCTATCTCGCGCCACTGCTCATGCAGTTCCTGCAATTTGCGGAAGGCCACCACGACATCACCTTCCTCGTTGAGTTTTTCGGCAGCCTCACACAGGGAAGTCTGCAACTCAAGGTTCTTCTTGCTGTCGTAGTCACGGAACTCGTTGTAGAGGCGGAGCTGGTCGTAGAAGTTTTCGACCTCTGTCTGATAGCGCTTCCACAGGGTGTTGACATGTTCCTGGGCCACCGGGCCGGTCTCCTTCCATTCCTGTTGCAGACGGCGTACTTCGGCCAGGCTCTTGTGGATATCCTCCGTATTCTCGTTCAGGCTGTGGATGGCATCGATGATCCGGTTTTTCTTGTCCAGATTGTCCTGACGTTCCTTCTCCAGCTGACTGAGCTGCTCGGCACGTTTTTCCCTCCACAGGTTCATGATAGACTTGAATTCGGTTTCCAAGGCATTGTAAGGTTCCATATTGAACTCTTCCGCGGCGTTGCCGGCTTCGACAAACATCTTGCGGGCCAGTTCAATTTCTTGTTTCTGGTGCTTGTAGAAAGCCGTCTTGATGGCCTCTACCTTTTCTTTGTTCGGGTTTTCAGAGTCAATCAGGTTCTTAAGGTAATCGATAAAATCGGCCGCCGTTTCCACCGCAGCGACATTTTCAACAGATTCCTCCAGGGCAGGTGCTTGCATCTTGCCGTTGTCGTTAGTTTCCATAGTTGTAAATTAAGTCTGTTGTACTGTTTGTATTCAAGATTGTTGCAAATAAAACCAAAATATTCGGGATAACAAAGAATCACCCCGATTTTTGGTAAAAAAAGGGACAAAAAAACGGGAAATCAGGCCCTGCGACGATCGGCCAACGACAGCCACAACCAGGCCAGCAGGCCACATACGGCCGTCATGATCAGGTTCAGGCCATGCACCACCAGGGCGAAACTGCCGGCCTGCGCCTCGGGAATGCCGTAGAAGACCAACGTGTAGATGACCATGAAATGCCAGGCGCCGATACCACCCTGCACGGGGGCGACGATGCCGAAACTGCCCATGATGTGGGCGGTGAACATGGCCATGACGCTGAGGGCGAAAGGCAGATGGAAGAAATACTGGCCCACATAGAAGGACAGGAAATAGAAGGTCCAGATGCAGACGGTCCAGAAGATGAACAGCCAGGGATGGCGCAACGTCTTGACACTGATCATACCCTGCCACATCTGGCGGAGTGTGTCGCGCACCTTCTGATAGATACGGCTGCCTTTGAGGGCCCGGCGGGCCACCAGCACCAGGGCGGCCAACAGCAAGAGGACGGCCCAAAGCTTCCAACTGGTGAGCAAGGAGGTGAACTTGTCGGGCGTCACGGGGTTTTCCCTGAGAAACTCACGGAAGACGTCCATCTGGCTGAGAATGGCGGCCAGGGCCATCAACACCAGGCAGATGATATCGAACACACGCTCGGTCACCACCGTGCCCAGGCTGCGGGAAAAAGACAGGCCGTCGTGTTTTTTCAACAGTCCGCAACGGGCCACTTCGCCGATGCGCGGGAAAAGCAGATTGGCGCCATAGGCGACAAAAACGGCCAGGATGGCGGTCTTGACCCGACCGCCCGGACAGACCGGCTCGAGCAGTTGATGCCAACGTATTCCCCTGATAATCATCGGAATAATGAAAAACAGGAAATACACTGCCACCCACTCCCAGCGCAGGCCCAGGGCAAAGATCTCACGCATGGAGGCCAGGTCCATTTTGCGGTACACCAGCCAGAAGAGCAGCACGCCCAAAAGGAGCGGTACGAGCCAGCGGAGAATCTTTTTTATCCTATCCATGAAGTTTTTTCAATTAATATGCGTACTTTTGTCGCGCCGGCAAAAGTACACAAAATTTGTGGTTGCCCCATCTTAATGTCTAACTTTTCCCCTACCGCCGTGGATGACGAGTGTAAAACCCAAGAAAGCATTAGGACAGCACTTCCTCAGGGATCTGTCTGTCGCCCGGCGCATCGCTGGCACGATTGATGCCTGCGTGGGCATGCCTGTACTGGAAATCGGTCCGGGCATGGGGGTACTTACGCGTTTTTTGCTCGATACCGGCCACGACCTCAAGGTGGTGGAAATAGACCGTGAATCGGTCGAATACCTCCAGGCCAACTTCCCCGACCTGGAAGGCAGGATCATCGCAGACGACTTTCTCAAGATCGACCTGGCCGGCATCTGGCCGGGCCGCGAGTTCGTGCTCATCGGCAATTATCCCTACTGCATCTCCTCACAGATATTTTTCCGCTTGCTCGACTACAAGGACCTGATCCCTGTCTGCTCGGGCATGATCCAGAAAGAAGTGGCTGAGCGCATCGCCTCGCCCGCCGGCAAGAAAGCCTACGGCATATTGAGCGTGCTGCTGCAGACCTGGTACGATATAGAATACCTGTTTACCGTGGACGAACATGTGTTCGAGCCTCCGCCAAAGGTCAAGTCGGCCGTCATCCGGCTCACCCGCAACCAGCGGCAGGATCTCGGCTGTTCCCCCACGCTGTTCAAACAGGTCGTCAAGACAGCCTTCAACCAACGGCGCAAAACCCTGAGGAACTCTATTAAGCCCCTGTTGGGCAAAGACGCCGCGGTATATTCAGAGGCCATCTTCGACAAACGTCCCGAACAGCTCGACGTGGAGCAGTTCATCCTCCTGACCCGCCTGGTTGACCAGACAATGAACCAGCAACATTAATCCGTTGGCAGCAATGCCGTAAAATGTAAAGATCATGGGCGAAATCAAACTTTTTTATCACGAGAACGGAAGAATCAAACAGAGCCGCAGTCTGGACTTTCTCAAGGAAACTCCCCGCGAAAAGTTCCTTTGGATAGACCTCAACGACGTGGCCGACGAAATAGAGGACCAGCTGGAGGATTTCCTGAAGATCTACATCCAGGAAGAAGAGGAGATGGAAGAGATCGAGATGAGTTCGCGCTACATCGAGACCTCCGACACGCTGGTGGTCAACTCCAATTTCCTGTTGCCCGACTACGAGCTGGAAACCCTGTCTTTCATCCTGAAAAACGACATACTGGTCACCGTCCACAACGAGAGCCTGCCCACACTGGCCGAAGCGGCCAAGCGCATCACGACCAGTCCGCGCAACTACCCCACCGGCTTCCACGTGATGGTGGCCATCCTGGAATCCCGGGTGGAACGCGATGCCGACATGATCGAGGAAATCATCGACAAGATCGCCCATTTGAGCGATACCATCCGCGAGGCCGACGAGGACGTACTGATGGAAATCACCGAATTGCAGGAACAGAGCCTGGCCATCCGGCAGAACATCATCGAAAAGCAGCGTTCCATCTCCAACCTGCTCAAGAGCGAACTGATGCCCCAGGAACTGACCACCAAGCTGTCTATCGTCCTGCGCGACTTGAACTCCCTGATCGACCACACCCGCTTCAGTTTCGAACGGCTCGACTACCTGCAGGACACCTTCCTCGGTCTGGTCAATATCGATCAGAACAAGATCATCAAGATATTCACCATCGTGTCGGTCATCTTCATGCCGCCCACGTTGATCGCCAGCATCTACGGCCAGAACTTCGTGGACATGCCCTTCCTGCACCATCCCGCAGGATTCTGGATATCCCTGGGCATGATGTTCGTCTTCTCCGGAGTTATCCTACTGATATTCAAAAAGAGACGTTGGCTGTAAGCTACTCTATTTCGACCCCGTTGACGAAATCGTAGAAAGTGTTGCGCATCAGGTCGGCCAACTTCAACTGGTAGTTGATGTAGGCCTGCAGGTGCGATGTGTAGGCATTGTTCAGACGGTCGCGTTCGAGGGCCAGCGTCTGGCTGTCCACATCGCCGTCGGCATAGCGGGCACGCGTGATCTCAAAGCTCTTTTCGGCTATCTCGATGTTCTTCTCAAGCAGCTGCAGACGCTTGATGCTGCTGTTGACATCGGTCACCAGGTTGCGCACCTCGCTTTCGATGTTGCGGCGCACCACTTCCTGCTGGTAGAGCGTCTTCTGCAGACTAGCCTTGGCCGAACGCACCTGGGCGCGGTTCTCGCCGAAGTCCACCACGGGCACCGACACGGTCAGGCCGACACCGTAGTTGTGCGGACGGCCCATGTAGTCGGTCGTGGCACGTTTGATGGAGGCACCGATCTCGTTGTCACGCACCATTTCGCTGATACCCGACTTTTCGAAATAGGCCGTCAGACTGGCCGAAGGCAGGCCATTGGCTTTCGTGCGCTTGATCGACATCTTGCTCAGTTCGACCTGGATTTCCTGCTCACGGATTTCCAGTCGGTTCTTCATGGCCAGTTCCACCGCCTTGTTCATGTCCACCATCACGATCTTGTAGTCCATGTTCATGTCCAGCACGACACTGTCGCGGATGTCCAGACCGATGAGTTCCTTGAAAATGTTGGCGACGGAGGCCTGGTTGATCAGCGCGATGTCGTAGTTGTTGCGTGCTTCGGCCAGATCGACCTCCATCTGCAACACATCCACTTCCTTGATCAGGCCGGCGGCATACTTGTTGCGGGCCAGTTCGTAGGCTTCGTTCTGGCGCTCCAGGTTGGAAGCCGAGAGGGCCATGCTCTTCTGCACCTGCAAAAGGTTATAGAACGAACTCATCACGTTGTAAACCATGTTCAGTTCCTCGCGTTTCAGGCGCTTCTGGCTCTGCTCGTAGTTGAGTTTGGCCTGGCGCATCGAGGAACGGACGTTGTTGTAGCCGTAAAAAGCGTTCAGGGGCTGGGAGAAACCTATGCGGGTGTTCAGGTTCATCAAGCGCTTGGAGTTGTAGATATCGTCCGTATTGTTCAGCGTACCGGTCAGATACAGGCGACCGTCGGTGATCAGGGGCTGGTTGATGTTGAGCCGGCCGCTGTAGTTCAACTGACGCACCGGATAATAGGTCAAACCGGAGGTGTCCTCGAACGAGCGGATCGTCTCGGTGTATTGCGGCAAGGTGAAGTCCAGATCGACATGGGTCTTGAGGCCGGCCGTCGTGGCCTTCATGTTGCTTTCCGTGATGATGATGTCCTGCTTGTGGCTGAGCATGCTGTAGCTCTTCTCGCGGGCTATCTCTATACTCTTGTCTATATCCAGGTAATAGATCTCCGCCTGGAGACCAAAGCTTATCAGGCTCAAAAGAAGCCCCGCTGTCAGTTTGTTGTTCATAGCTTATCCTCTGGTTCTTAAGATGGCCTCTTCTGCATCGGCCTTGCGTTCGTTTTGTTCGTCCGAAGAAATCACACCGTCCTTGATGAAGATGATGCGACGGCTGTACTCCGCCACCTCCCTTTCGTGGGTGATGACTATCAGGGTGTTGCCTTCCTTGTGAAGTTCATCGAAGAGCGACATGATTTCCACGCCGGTCTTCGAGTCGAGGGCACCGGTGGGTTCGTCGGCCAACAGGATGCCCGGCTTGGTGACCAGGGCTCGGGCGATGGCCACACGCTGCCGCTGACCGCCGCTCAATTCGGAGGGCTTGTGGTCCATACGGTCGGCCAGGCTCACCTTTTCCAGGGCTTCGATAGCCCGTTCACGACGCTCGGCGCGCGGCACTCCGGCATACATCAGGGGCAGTTCGACGTTCTGCAGCGAAGTCATCTTGGGCAAAAGATTGAAATTCTGGAAAATGAAGCCGATCTCCCGGTTGCGCATACGGGAGAGTTCATCGTCGTTGAGATCGCTGACATTGCGGCCGCGGAACTTGTAGGTGCCCGACGAAGGCGTATCCAGACAGCCCAGGATGTTCATCAGCGTGGACTTGCCGGAGCCCGAGGGACCCATGATGGCCACGTATTCGTTCTGGTCGATCTGCAGGTCGATGCCGTTGAGGGCCGGTACCAACAGGTCGCCGATCTCGTAGTTCTTCCTTAGTTGGTTTATCTCAATGAGCATGGCTATTCGTATCTAATGGATTCAATCGGTTTCAGGTCGGCCGCCTTCTTGGCGGGCAGGTAGCCGAAGCAGATGCCCACCAGCACGGAGAAGGTGAAGGCAATCAAAACAGAATACAGGCGCACAAAGGTCGTCACATTGGTAAATAGGGCGATGCCCAGCGACAGGCCCAGGCCCAGCAGCACCCCGATCAGACCGCCGGTAATGCTGATGGCCACCGCTTCGATGACAAACTGGCTCATGATGTCCTTCTTGCGCGCGCCGATGGCCCGGCGGATACCGATCTCACGGGTACGCTCCATGACCGTGGCCAGCATGATGTTCATGATGCCGATACCGCCCACCAGCAGGGAGATGGCGGCAATGGCACCCAGCAGGAAATTGTAGATGCGGCGCTCGTTCTCTTCCTGTTTGAGCAGTTCGTAAGGGATGACGATGCTGTAGTCCTGGTTGTTGAAATGATGGCGGTCGAGCAAGGAACGGATCACCTCGGAGCATTCGATCAGTTTGCCGGAATCCGACACCTTGACGGTGATCTGCTTGATCTCGCTCACCAGGTTGTTGGTCTTGCCGAAACGCTTGTTGAAGGTGGACAGGGGCACATAGACATCGTTGTTCAGGTCGCGGGAGGCCAGTTCACCGACCGTTTCGGTGAATACAGCCTTGGATTTCATCACACCGATCACCTCCAGCCACTGGTCTTCGACCTTGATCATCTGCCCCAGGGGCGACTGGCCCGAGAAGAAAGCCTTGGCCAGTCCGGCGCCCAACACGCAGACCTTCATATTGTTTTCGTACTGTTCGGGGGTAATGAAACCACCCTCGCCTATCTCGTAATTGAGGATCTCGATAAACTCCGGCGTCACACCGATCACCGTCGAATTGGCCGAACGGTCGCCCACCTTGGCTTCGGTCTCCTTTTCGGCCTGGGGGGCCACTGCCTCGACCGAAGGCACGATTTCGAGGATGGTCTGGGCATCCAACAGGCTCAGTCCCTGCGAAAACTTGGCCCTGACTTCCTCGAGTTCGGCATCCGACATGTTGCGCTCGCGGACAATGATGTTGTTGACGCCCAGATCCTGGTACTTGGCGATGGCTTCACGCTTGGCGCCCTCACCGATGGAGAGCATGGCAATGACCGAAGCCACCCCGAAGATGATGCCCAGCATGGTCAGGAACGACCGGAACTTGTGATCGAGCAAGGCGTGCAGGGCTATTCTGATAATCTCGTCGAATTGCATATCAGTCTTCTTTATTGATCTCACTAAGCGGTTCGACGGCCATACCCTCGTGGATATCGCCCTCGATGACCGAAAAGACATTGTTGCGGGTCACGAAACGGACCGGGATCTTGTGCAGGCCGGCCAGGTCGCGGTGATAGACATAATAACGGCCGTTCTCACGCGAGAGACAGTCGTTGGGCACATAGAGGACATCCTTCAGGTCGTGGGCCACAAACTCGCAACTCACCGTCATACCCGGCTTGAGGCGCGGGTCGGATTCGTTGATCCGGACCACCACGTCGAAAACCTTGCGGCTGTCATCGTAGCTGTATTCGTGGCAAAGGACGCCAATTTTCTCGACAATGCCCTCGAACTTGAGATCGGGCATAGCATCCATGCGAACGATGACAGGCATCCCTTCCCTGACTTTGGTGCGGTCCACCTCGTTGATCGAGGTATTGACCTTCATCCAGGTGAGATCGGGCACACTGCCCATGGAATTGCCCACGCGCACTTCGTCGCCCACTTTGAGGGGCACTCCGTTGCGCCGGCGTGTCTGGCCTACCTGGAAGATACCGTTGATGGGGGTGCGTATGGTCAGCTGGGGCAAGACCTCATAGGCCATGTCCACCAGCGACTGTATCTGCTGGGTGTGTATCCGCTGGATTTTCTCGTCGTAGCGGGCGATGACCTTGGTGTATTCGATATTGCGCAAGGTCTTCTCGTAACGGATCTCGGCCTGACGAAAATTCAACTGACGGATGTGTTGGTTTTTCTCCGTCTCGAACTTCGAGGAAGCCATCTGCAGTTTGGTCAGGTTGAAGGCCGCTTCCTGGCTGCGCAGGTTGTTGTCGAGGTTCTTGAGCTGGATGGCGTTGTTGACCAGGAATTTCTCCAGATTGGCCTTCTGGGTCTCCAGCCGGGTTTCCTGGTTGATGATAAACTGTTTGACATCGGCCGGGTCGAGCTGGATGACCGAGTCTCCGGCAGAGACCTCGGTGCCGTGCTCCAGCATGCCGATGATCTTGAAACTGCTCCAATAACGTCCGAAACGAGGCATGACGAAAGTCTTGGTGTCGGCCGTCACCAGTTCGCCCGTCTCAACCAATGTCTGGCGCAGGTTGCCGCGCACGACTTCGTTGCGCTGCTCTTCGGGCTTTTCGCAGGAGGCCGCCAGCAGGCTGAGCCCTGCCAATGCAAAAATGAGTTTGATTGCTTTCATGACCTTACTGCTTGTCCGATTTCTCATTTTCCATCACCAGCGGGTTGGTCATGGCAATCTCTTCGCCGCCCTTCAGTCCGCTTTCGATGATCACATAGTCGGTGTTGCGCTGGCCCGTTTTGACAGGCACCTGCTTGAATCCGCCGGCCGTCTTGACAAAGACCACATCCTCGTTGTTCTGCTGGAAGAGGCAGTTGAGCGGGATGAACACCGAATTGGGAATCTCGTCGATGATGATGCGGCAGCTCACCGTCAGACCGGGCATCAGTTCCGGAGTGCCGTTGGTGTGCTGGTTGACGGGCGAAGTGATGAGCACCTCGACGGGAAAGACCTTGATCTTGCTGTCGCGCGTCTTGTTCACGGCCAGGTTGGCCACCTTTATGATCTCGCCCTGATAGGTGGAATCGGAAAAGGCATCAGGCCGGACAATGACCTTCAAGCCCTTGCTCACCTTGGCGATATCGACTTCGTTGACCTTCAGTTCGACCTTCAGTTCACGCAGGTTGGGCAGCTCGATCATCTGCTGGCCGCCCCATACCTGTTCGCCTTCCTGGTATTTGGCCTGGGTGGAATAGTTGCGCCGGATGATGACAATGCCGGGCGACGGAGCCGTGACGGCCAGGAGTTTGAGGGTTTCATGGGCATCCTTCAACTCGTTTTCGGCCTGCTGGATGGTCAGCTTCATCTGCTGCATCTCCTCACGCTGCTGACGCTTGGTGTTCTCGATCTGGGCTTCCGATTGTTCCAGGGATATTTCGGCCTGTTCGAGATTGAGCTCTATCTGCTTGCGGGTGATTTCGGCCTCAAACTGGGAAGACTCCAGGTTCAAACGGGAAATCTCGAGCGAAATCCGGCTCACTTCCAGGTCGGACAGCATGCCTTCCAGGTTGGACTTCTGCTGCGTGGTCATCTTTTCCAGCTCGGCATAGTGGATTTCCAGCCGCTGCTCGGCATCGACGATGGCCTTGCGCACCTCGGTGGGGTCGAAAGTCATCACCGTATCGCCCTCCTCCACCTCGGTACCGTCCTCGATGAGCGTGGCGATCTTCAGGTTGCTGCCATAGCGCCAGGATATCTCCGGCGAAGAGATGATCTTCGACTGGGTGGCCTGTATTTCCCCTTCTTCATACAAATCGATGTAGAAGGTACCCTGACGGACCGTCGTCACAGGAATCACCTGTTTTTTCGACTGTTTGCCGCCGCAGGCGGTCAGCGCCAGAAGTAAGACAAAGGCCAGGATTTCAATGGTTCTTTTCATATGCTATTCCTCATTATTTTTTGACAGAAATCTTTTTGCTTTGATTTGATGGTCCTTGGGCCGGATCAGGGACAGTTGCATGCCCGGTGCCACGCCCTTGACGATGACGACACTCTGGGAGGATTGCCAGCCAGTGGTCACCTCCTGCTGCACATAGCCGTTGCCTTGCTTGACATAGACCACCTTGCAGCTGTCCTGGTCGAAGACCGAGACAATGGGGACGGCCAGGGTGTCGGGCAACGTCCTCACCGTCACCAGGCAATTGGCCGACATGCCCGGCTGCGGCTGACGGATGCAGGAATCGACCGAGGCCACCACATCGAAATATGTGAGCGAGGTGTTTCTCCTGTCCCGACCAACCGGGCTCTTGCCGACTATACGGCCGTAGCCGCGGACTCCCGGCATACCGCTGAAGGTATAGGCGACCGGTTGGCCCACTGCCAGGCGCTTGAAGACCTGCTCGGGCACTTCCATCTTGACCTGCATCGTATCGGTCGAGGGTATTTCCCCCACAGCGCCACGCACCACGTCGCCATCCTCGTAGAGGTAGCCGGTGTCGGGATTGCGCTTGCGCAAAAAAAGACCGGTGGCCGGCGAAGTGACAACCAGCCGCTGTACCAGACCGTCGTACCTTTCCTGCAGGGATTCGTACTGGCGCAACTGGATCTTCAGCTTCATGACTTCGGTTTCGTTCACCAGCTTGGTGGTGGCGATTTCGCGTTTGAGCTTGGCTTCCTCGATACGGGCCTTGCGAAGATTCAGTTCGGCAATGCGGCGCTGGGTGGGCGTGTAATAGGCCAGTTGGATGGAATCCAGACTGGAAAGGTTGGACTGTATCTCATTGATGCGCAACTGGGCCTCCAGGGTGGCATATTGCGTCTCCAGCCGGGAAAGGCCCGACTCGTAGCTCAGCCGGCCGTTGGCGATATAGCCGGTGAGCAGATCCTGCATTTCCTCCAGATCCTTGTTCTCGAGGACACAGACCGTGTCTCCCTGCTTGACCCAGACACCGTCTTCGGTCAAAGTCTTGATGACCGATCCCCACTCGACCAGTTCCTCAAAAGGCATGACCTGTGTCGAGCGGATGGCCGACACGGTACCCTCCAGCATGACGTTGTCGGTAAAATCCATGCGCACGACCAGGTGGCTGAATTCCTTTTCTTGCGCCTGTCGGCAGGCGGTGAAGGACATCAGCAAGGCCGTCACTGTCAGGGTCGTGGCGAGTTTTCTCATCTGTACAGAATTATATGGCAAAGGTAAGGATAAAGGCTCAGATGGTTTATATAATTATCCATAAAAAAGGTTACATGGTATTTAATGTTTTAACGCGGTTACGCCCTGATTATTTGCCACTTGCAGGATACTGCATGGTCGAGCAATGCAGGGAACCATGCTGACGGATCAGCACACGGCAGTCGATGCCGACAATCTCCCGCCCGGGGAAAGCCTCTGCCAACAGCGACAGGGCCATGCCGTCTTGCGGCACTTGGTAGGTCGGCACCAGTACGGCCTTGTTCAGGATCAAGAAATTGGCATAGCTGGCCGGCAGGCGCTCGCCGTTTTCATAGATGGCGTCGGGCAAAGGCAGCGCAATGAGGCGGTATGGCTCGCCATTGGCTTGCCTGAGCGCTTGCAGTTCAGCCTCCAGGGCCTGAAGGGATGCCTGCTGACGCGCAGATTCCTCCCCACTCGACGGATCCTGGACGGTCGAGGCCGGTAAACGCTCGGCCGGAGCCGTATAGGCAATGGTAGCGGCATCGCAGAAACGGGCCAGCATGTCTATATGGCCGTCCGTGTCGTCTCCTGCCAGGTATGAGTGCTTGATCCACAGCACCCGTTCAGCACCCAGACGTTCGCGAAGCACAGCCTCCACCCCACCTTTGTCCAGGTCGTTACGATGCGCCGACAGCAGACAGCTTTCCGTGGTGAGCAGCGTACCCTGTCCGTCCGATTCCAGGCTGCCGCCTTCCAGGACATAGTCAAGACTGTCCACATAGTCGCGGTCGCAAAACAGGCCGGCCTGTTGCATAGCCGCCGTGATACGGTTGTCCCGTTCGAAGGGGAATTTTTCGCCCCAGGCGTTGTAGCCGAAATCACAGACCGCCAGATGCTGTCCGTCGCAACGGCAGATGCCGCCGTGATCGCGGGCCCAGGTATCGTCCGACGCCGACTCGCAGAACTGCAAGGGAGCCTCCTGCGGGGCGGCTATCTGACGGCGCACTGACTCTGCATCGCGGCAGACCACCACCAAAGGCTCGAAGCGCAGGATGGCACGGGCCATGGCCACGAAGCAATCGGTCACCTCGGGCAGCATGTCGCGCCAGTCGGTATCCTCATGCGGCCAGGTCAGTTGCACGAAGGCCTGGGGCTCCCATTCGGCCGGCATGCGGCGACGGGGCTCAAAGGTATATTTCAGGTGCCAGGCCTCGGCGCGGGACAAGCCGTCGAAGGGACGCAGATCGATGCGCTCGGCCTTTTGCCAGCGTTCCAGCAACTCTGCCACGGTGAAATAGCCCAGATCGGCATTGGCCACCTCGGTCTGTACCCGGTTGGCGTGGACACAGCAACAGGCAGCTTTTTCATAGCACAGGCCCAGCCGGGAGGCAAACACATCCTTGTAGGCCTGCATGGCACTTTCCAGTGAATTGGGATGACGGAAATCGATGCGGCGGCAGAGGGCCAGCAATTCGTCGCGGCCGTAGAAATAGCCCGAAACGCCCAGGGGATAGGTCCAGTCGGACAGTTCGCGGTACTGGTTCCAGCGGAAAGCCAGCAGCGGCGGATAGGGCGAAGCCGTCAGGTCGGGCAGGTCGATGGGCCGGCCCAGCACGGCGCTGTAGCGCATATCGCGGCCCCGGCAGATGGAAGGGATATAGCGGGTGGTATCCACCTCTTTGAGGACATCATAGTCGATTGGATGCAAAAAGAGCATGTCATCGACATAGAGTGCCACCGTACGGCAGGGGCATTGCTCCAGGATATCCAGCAACTGGGCGCGGAAATTCCTCTCCTCCACCCACGTAAGCCGTCCGGCCAGTGAGCTGGCAGCCATTTCCTGTCTCAATTCCCGGTAGCTGCGGGCATGGCCTTCATCGGAGACCCGATACAGGACATACATCTGTCCGGCATGGGCCACTTTTTCGCGATAGGAACGCAGGAAGGCCTCCAATTGCATGGCCCGGTCGCAGGAAAACACCACCGAGGCGATGGAGGCCGGGCAGCCTTGCCGGGCCAGGGCCAGGCTTTCACGGGCCCATTGCTCGTTGCGCTCCACCACACTGGCACGGCGCAGCAGATAGCCGCCCTTGGCCAGCATTTTCCTGAATATGTCTTTCCAATCGGTCATCATACTATTCTGCAGATTATTATCCTTTCCTGCCTCGCAAGGCCTCACGGGTACCCTTGTTCTTATAGTGCAAAAAAGCCCGGGCCGACAGCCCCTGCTCTTTTCTCATCGCACGCGCCTTGGTGAGCGACAGCAGATTGCGCAGATAGGCGCCCGGACAGCCGTACAGTACGGCATTCACCGCCCCGGCTTTCTCCAGCATGGCCGGTTCGGCCTGACTGCGACGGCGGGTGGTGCTCTCCCGGGGGTGTACCACCGCATCCAGCGGGAAATAGTCGATCCTCAGGCCGGCCCTCAGGCAGGCCACCAGAAACAGGAATTCCTCACTGCAGGGCCACGTCCGGCCCAGACCGAAGCGCTCGTCGAAACGCAGGCCCCGCTCGCGGACACGTCCGGTGCGGAAAACAATTTCGATGGAGCTCACCTGACGCACCGCCTCGATACTGTCCAAGCGGCAAGCGCCCCCCGGATACTTGCGATAAGGCTGCCCCTGCGGGGTCAGGATCCGCAGGCAGGCCACATCGGTTTCGGGATGCTGCTCAAAGAGGCGGATGATTTGTGCCGGAGCCTCTTCCACCAGGCGCACATCGTCATCGAGCAGCCAGCCCAGTTCGCCCCGGGCCTGCGACAGGCAATGGTTGCGGTTGGCCGAGATACCCGTGGTCGGTGTGGTGACATAGCGGATATCCTCCCGCTCCAAGGGGGCAGGCATGGCAATGCCTTCGCTGCCTTGATGCGACACAAGATAGCCGAAGTCTGCCTGTCGGGGCAGCAACAGGTCGGTAACTTGCCCCACGCGGGCACCGAGGGTGGATATGAGCGCTTCGAGTTTCATCATAGCAATGAATTGAACAAGTCCGTCCATTGGGCGGCAATCGCCTGGGGATCAAAGCGGCCGACATACTGGCGACCGGCATCGGCCATCGCTTCCCGCCTGGGCGTATCCGTCATTAAATCATATAGTGCATCGGCAAAGGCCTGCACATCGAAAGCCGGCACCACACAGGCCGTCTTGCCGGGAACCGTGGCCGTCTGCAACCAGGGACCGCTGTCGAAGACCACAGGCACCACCCCGGCCGCCTGGGCCTCGAGCACCACCAGGCTCATGCCCTCATAGGATGATGTCTGGGCCAGCAGCGAGCAACCCTCGTAGAGACGGTCGTCAAGGCAGGGCGGCAAAAACTGGACATTTCCGAGTTTCAACCGACGGGCCAGCTGGCGCAAAGATGCCTGCTCGGGACCTTCCCCGCACATGCGCAGCGTCCAGCTATGGCTACGCGTTGCCAACCGCTTCCATACGCGCAGCAGGCGTTCGGGATGCTTGTCTGCCTTGGTATACCGGCCGGCAAAGAGCACGGTCCTTCCCTTGGCAGGCATTGTCGGTGGGACAACTACCGGATTGGCGATCACCTGGATATTGTCTTGAGGCTGGCCGTCATAGAGCCAGTCCTCCAATTGTTTCTTATAGCTTTCGGTCAGCACCACATAGGCAGCCGATGCCTCTATCTCGGTTTTCAAGCGGCGCCTGACCCGACGATCCGACCACCAGGGAAGCACCTTGACCATGACATAGCGCAAAAAGGCTTTCGCACTGCCCGACGGCCAGACCTGCCGACGGAAACTCATGTGGCGGGGCCGCTCCAGCAACCAGGCGGGGCAACCGTGCAAGACATTGACAAAGCGATGCTGCCGGTCGTGGCAAAAATCCAGATAGGTCGAGGTGACCACGCCCTGATTGAGGATGATCCGATAATCCTCCTCTGTCACCAGCTGCCTGATATATTCCCGGTTACGGGGACTGTCCACATCGCGCGAGTCGGGCAGATAGCGGCAACGCCCCGAAAAACCGGTCTCCGGGGCAGCGGACGCGGCACGCAAGGCCAGGATATCTACCCGATAGCCCTGACGCTGCCAGGAAGCGGCCAGCAGGCAGCTCACCTTGGCCACCCCGCCCAAAGCCGGGAAGGCATCGAGTATGATCAATATTTTGTCAGCGTTGCAGTTCATTTTCCAAACAGTTTCAAATAGGAGAGTTTCAATCGTTCTTTGAGCGAGGGCTCATAGCCCACCAGGGTCGCTCCCCGGGTCAGCCGGCGGGCCAGCTCTCCCTGCCGGTGCAGGAAAGCGTAATGCAGGTAATTGGCAAACTGGCCGGCAAAAAGATGCTTTAAACTAGTATATTTTATACCAAGATATTCAGCAATTTGCATCCGCTGACAGAAGCTGTCCACCGCAAAGCGGTAATAGCGGGCCTCGTCCCTGGAATGGCTCAAGGATTCGTCCAGCACCCGATAGGCCAGGTGGTCGTGTGCCAGGTAGCAGGCCGGTCCCCGGCTCAGCAAAAGGGCGGTGACGGGAATGTCCTCGGCCACGCAGCCCTCGCCTGTGAAAAACTCCGGATGCTGCTGCCAGACATCCGTCAGCAGGCTCTTGCGGTAACAGGCCGCCGACAAGACGATGGCAGGCTGCCAGGAGTCGTCCAGGAAACGGGCGGCCGTTTGGGGGCCAAAGTCTTCCAAATCGAGTATATCCTCATTGAAAGCCAAATTGTTGCGCTCAAACTGCCCCGTCTGATGATGATAGTTCTGATAGTTGGCATAGACCAGGCTCAGTGAGGGATAACGCTCCAACATGTCCACTTCACGCTGCATCTTGTGGGGATCCAGCCAGAAATCGTCCCCGCCGCAGTCGGCAATGTATTTGCCCCGGCTCATGAGCACACAATCGACATAGTTGCGCACCAGGCCCTTGTTCTTTTCATTGACCTGAAGGACTATCCTGTCGGGACAACGCGCCTGGTAGTCGCGGCAGATGTCGGCCGTACGGTCCTGTGAAGCATCCTCGCCCAGGATGATTTCATACTTGAAATCCACCTCCTGCGAGAGAATGGCGTCCAGATTGCGGGCGATATAATCCTGCTGGTTGTAGGTGAGGACAATGACCGATACCAAAGGCTCATTCATAGGCTTAGCGTGAACGGAGTTTTTTCATATAGCGGCCCAGGTGCTCCCTCAAGGGCCAGATACGGTTCAATTCCAGGAGCGAAAGCGCTCCCGTGGCTGCCATGAGCAGGCCTCCCAGCAACCACCAGCACCAGCAGGGGCACTGCAGTCGGGGAAGGAGGAAGGCCAAGGCGGTCAACAGTCCCAAAAGGCTGCTCAACACCAGGTTGCGGAGTTTCATGCGAAAACCACACATCTTCCTGACAATCAACAGCATCACAACAGTATAAATGAGATGGGCGCCCAGGTAGGCCACACCGACGCCTTCCAAGGCCATCACTTGCCACAGCAGGCAGCTCAATCCCAGATACAGCCCGTGCCACAAGAGTTCGGTGAGCATGAACACCAGTCCTTTGCCACGGCTCAACGGCACATAGCCCAAGGGCCAGTTGAGCACCTTCAGGAAACAGCCCAACAGCTGCCAGCGCAACAGATCCTGGGCCGAGACGAAATCGGCCGAGTTGAAGATCCTCAGAACCCAAGGGGCCAGGACCAGCATCACCACCAGCACCGGTGTAGAAAGCAGCAAGGCCACCCGCATCTGCTCGTTGACATAGCGGCTCATCTTGTCCTTGTCCTCTTCCACCCCGCACAGCCGGGGATAATAGTCGGCCGCCATGGCCGCAAAGATCGACGACAGGGCCATGGCCGCGATGGCATTGGACGACTGGAACAGTCCCACTGTTGCCATGTCCGACCAGAGTTCTATCAGACTCCTGATCAGCAGGGAAAAAAGCGTGCTGACCACGCCGACCACCATGCTGTAGCAACCCAGCACCACCATGCCGCGGCCGTGACGGAGCGTTTCCCGTAAGCTCAGTGCCACCTGGCGGAATTTCAGGCGCCGGGCATACCAGGTGCTGCAAAGCAGCATCACCAGGCCCGTGGCCAGGAATGCCGGGATGATACCATCTTGCCCGAAAAAGTAATAGAGAGCCACCGAGACGACACAGGCCAGCGTGCTGCCGATGACCGAGGCAGCTGCCATGTCGCCGATGCGGCGCATGCCCTGCAACAGGGCCCGCTGTCCGGCCGACAGGGACGACATCAGCACACACATCGACAACAGACAGATGGGAAAAACATGTTCTATGTCGTGGAAAGCCAATTGGCTGATCTGACGGGAAAATAAGATGGTGGCCAGTGCCCCGGCCACCGAGGTGAAGCATATCCAGCGCCGCAACACCTTGGCTGTGCGCGCTTTGCGCAATTCATCGTCGGAGGCGGCAGCCGCCGACATATCCCTCACCGAGCTGAAGCCCAGCCCCAGGTCGGTCACCGAGCGTACCATGTCGATGATGTTCTGATAGAGGCTGATGAGCCCCACACCGACAGGGCCCAACAGTACAGCCACCAACTTGGTGCGCACAATGCCGAGCAGCAGGTTGAACACCTGCGATCCGCCGAAGATGCCGGTGGATTTCACGATCTGTCCATAGGATTGTTCCTGCTGCATACTACTGTGAATCAATTCTTAAAAGGGTGATTGGGTACCGCCGGCGCATACCAGGTAGAAATCTTCCTCGTGGAAATATTTTTGGGCCAGGGCCTGCAGTTCTTCCCCGCTGATGCGGTTCATCACATCCAGCTGCTGGCGGTAGGAGGCCATGTCCATACCCACCGATTCGGCGGCGATATACAGGTCGGCCAGGGCAAAAGGGCCGTCCATCATGCGGGCATATTCGCCCGAGAGATAGTTGCGCAATAGCTGCATCTCCTCTGCTCCGGCAGGCTCTTGCTTGAGTTTTTCCATTTCCTGGAACACTGCCTCGATCAGGGGCTTGACATACTCTATGGCCGTCTGGGTCTCGATGTCGATATACGATTGGTTGCGATATACCGTGTGGGTGGAGAAAATGCCGTAAGTATAGCCCTTTTCTTCGCGGACCGTAGTCATCAGGCGGCTGCCGAAATAGCCGCCCAGGATGGCATTGAGCACCTTCAGGCCCATGAAGTCGGGATGGTCCTGCCCCACGGTGGGCAGCGACAGACGGACCGCCGCCTGCAGGCTCTGTTCCTTGGGCAGGAAGCAGCGTCGTTGCGGGGAAGGCTGGGTCTGAGGATAATCGTCCAGAGGACCGTCTTGCGTTTGAGGGGCACGGGCCATGTCGACAATCTCGTTTCCGAACACGCGCGAAGTGACATCGATCACCTCCTGGTCAACATCACCCGTCAGCACCAGCTGGGTACGCTCGGGACGATAGTAGCGGGCATGATAGTCGGCCAGCAGCTGGCGGTCGAAATTGTCGAAATCCGACTCCTGCAGCATACGCCCATAAGGATGGGAGGCACCGAACAGCAACTCGTTCATCTTCAGCGACGACATCACCTTGACTTTCTCCCGGTCCACCTTCATCTGCTGGTAGCGTTGTTCGAGCACCACCTTCAGGTCGTGGGCCGGAAAGGTGGGATACTGCCAGATATCGCGCAGCAGCGACAAGGTGGGGGCGTAGAATTTCTTGGGCGTGCAAAGGTTGATGTAGGTGTATTCCATGCCGTAGGAATAGTAGAGAAAGGCCCCGTAGGAATCGAATTTCTCTGCTATCTCGGCCGAGTTCATGCCCCGGCATCCTTCCTTGAGCAACAGGTTGGTGAGCATGGCCACCAGCGGCCGGGGCTGGAACAGCGCTCCCGAGCGGCACATCATATCCACCCGTATCAAGTCGCGGCAGCCGGTATCAAGATAATTCAGCCGCAGGCCGCCGGGCAGTGTCACGCGATTCAACTCCGGAATATCGACATTTTCCAGAGGCTTGAGAGGCGGAGGTGTGTTCCTGTCTATCATATGATTGATAACGTATATGGAGCGCTTTTATTGTGCTTGGCCGTGATCATCAGCCCAAAGGGCTGACATGGTAGGAATGGTCTTTGAAGAGCACCAGTTCCTTATGAATGCAGGGAGGCAGTTCCTCGCGGTAGTGCGAGGCCATGACCAGGGTCTTGCCCGCCCGCCGGCAAAAACATTCGATAATCGAGCGTACCCGGGTGCGACAGGCACTGTCGAGCCCATGCAGAGGCTCGTCCAGGATGAGCAGGGAAGGATCCTTGACAAAAGCCCGGGCCAGCAGGCAAAGCCGCTGCTCGCCGCTGGAAAGTTCCAGAAAAGGCCTGTCGCGCAGCAACTCAATGCCAAACACTTTCATCCAGAACTCACAAGTGGCATAATCCTCCGGACGGGGCCGCACATACAGGCCGATACTGTCGTGCAGACCGCTGGCCACGATGTCGATGGCCGGATAGTTCTTCATATAGGCTCGGTGCATCTCAGGACTGATGTACCCGATATGCCGCTTGATTTCCCAAATGCTTTCACCACTGCCCCGACGCCGCCCGAACAAGGTGATGCGGCAGGCGTAGGCCTGGGGATTGTCGGCACAGACCAGGCTGAGCAGGGCCGATTTGCCGGCACCGTTCTCGCCCGAAAGCGCCCAGCGCTCCCCTGCCCTGATTTCCCAGTCGAGGTCCTGGAGGATGGTGCGCTGCCCATAGCGCAGGCCGACACGGTCCATTTTGACCACCTGTGGCAAAGCCTTGTCCTTGTCCCAGTCGCTTGCCGGCCAGGCAGCCTGCCCAACGGGCAATTGCAAGATGGCTTCAACCATCTCAGATGAGTTTTTCCTCTCAAAAGACGACATGTCCAACTGCGCCAGATACTCCCCCCGTGTCTGACGCGGTAGGCAGACTTTGTCTTTCATCTGATAGACATGGGTAATGAACTGGGGGATGTCGTCCATCAGGGGAGTGACCAGTATCAGACTGGTTTTTTGCTGTTCTGACAGCCGTTGCAACAGAGCGGTGAGCGACTGCCGGGTGGATGCGTCCAGCCCGATGTAGGGGTTGTCGAGGATCAGGACTTCAGGCTGCGCGAATAGGGCCTTCATCAACTGAAACTTACGCAATTCGCCACTCGACAAATAAATCAACGGCTTATCTATAATCTGCTCAAAATCAAATAACTGAATTAGTTCATCACGCAGTTTTGCGTCGCTGCACAGACCCAGACTGCCGCAGACCGTCTGTAGCTCTCCCTGATCGCCCATATTCCACCTTTGCTGGTAGTAATAAGAGGCATCGGCTGTGCCGTAGGCATCGCGGAAAGGCAGGTAACGGATGGCCTCTGCCCGGTGAAAAAAGGCACTGCCCCCGGCGAGCAGGGATTTGCCCGTCAGCATGTTCACCAGCAGGGTCTTGCCCGAGGCGTTCAGTCCCGTGATGGCCACATGCTCTCCCCTGGACAAAAGAAAATCGGCCGGGGCGGCCAGCCGCATGTGCGGCAAGCGGGGCACGGCAGAATGCAGTTCGATCAACTTGTCCATGGGCGGAGGGTTACAGCAGGCCGCTGGAGAGAATACGCTGCAAGTCTTCGGGAGTATCCACGGCCAGGTTTTCAATTTCGGTCACAGCCGCACGGATGCGATAGCCGCTTTCCAGCCAGCGCAACTGTTCCAGAGATTCGGCGGTTTCCAGCGGTGTCTGAGGCAGGGAGGCCAAGGCCGTCAGCACATCGCGGCGATAGGCATAGATGCCGATATGCTTGTAGAAGACATGCTCCGCAGGCCACTGCTCCACCGAAGCGACTCGACGCAGATAGGGAATGACCGAACGGCTGAAATACATCGCCTCCCCGCGACGGTTCAGCACCACCTTGGGGGAATTGGGATTCTGCAGGGCTTCCCATCCTTCCTCAGGGCGGAAGGGACGGACCAAAGTGGCTATCTCCACCCGGGGCGAATCGAAACAGGCTTTCAACTGCTCGATCTGAAGCGGCTGGATAAAGGGCTCGTCGCCCTGGATATTGACAATCACGTCGAAACGGCCCGGCACCTTGCCCATGGCCTCGGCACAACGGTCCGTACCGCTGCGGTGCGCCGGGGAAGTCATCACCACTTTGCCGCCGAAGGCCTCGACAGCCCGATATATCCGTTCATCATCCGTAGCCACACAGACTTCGTCCAGGCAGCCGCACACTTGTTCATACACCCTTTGGATCATCGGTTTGCCGCCGATGTCGGCCAGTGGCTTACCCGGGAAACGGGTCGAAGCGTATCTGGCGGGAATCAGTCCTAAAAATCTCATATCGCTCTCACATATAGTTGTCCGGCCTCGCTGCGAGTCACCCGGACTGCTTGTTCCGATTCAATATAGCCGAATTCTGCCACGGCATCATAGACCTGGCCTTCGATGCGCACCTTGCCGCCGGGACGCAACACCGTAGCGGCAACGCCCGTCTTGCCCGTCATGGACGCCAGCTCATCGGCCGGTACGGCCACAAAGCCTTCCTTGCGGTCTTGCGACGTTTCAAGTGCCAAGCGGCGGAATAGGCCCTGCCCCTTGCCCACGCGGGAGCTGAGCCACAGACAGAGGACCACGGCCACCGCCACACTGAAGATGACCAGCAGCAGGGCCTCGCCCAATTCCAGGTAAGGAAACTCCCCGGAAGGCAACAGGCGATTGTCTATCAAGGCAAACGAAAGGCCGGTAATCATGGCCACAATACCCAGGATGCCCGCCACCCCGAAGCCCGGGATGACAAAGATTTCCAGCAGCAGGCACACCACTCCCGCGAAGAACAGGATGATTTCCCAGTAGTCGGCCAGGCCGTCGAAATAAAGGGGGGCAAAATAGAGCACGGCCGCCACGACGGCTGCCAGGGTCGGAAAACCGATGCCGGGGCTCTGCAACTCAAACCAGATGCCGGCAATGATGATCATGATGAGGATGGCCCGGAAGGCCGAGCCCATCAGGTGGCCCTTCATGCGGTCACGACGGCTGAAAGTGTAGTGCTTCAGCTCGTATTGTTCGTAACCCAGTTGCTGGGAAACAATCTCAGGAATCGATTCAATGATGGCATCGCAATAGCTCAGCTGTAAGGCTTCCTCGGCCGTCAGCGTGAGTACTTTGCCTGTATCCACGACACCGGCCACCGCCACATCGGGATCGACCATGGCCTCGGCAATGCGGGGATCACGGCCTTTGGCTTCGGCCGTGGCACGCATCATGCCTCGCATATACGACTGGTATTTGTCGGGCGCGGCCGCTCCCGTCTGGTTGACCACCGTCGAAGCGCCTATGGTGGCTCCCGGACGCATGAATATCTTGTCGCAGGCGATGGATATCAGGGCACCGGCCGATGCCGCATTCGGGTCGATGAAGACACAGACCGGCCGCTGGGTGTTCAAAATCAGCGTGCGGATGGAATCGGCATACAGCACCTCCCCGCCATAAGTGTTCATGTGGATGAGGATCGTCGCGGCACTGTCCTGCGCCGCTGCCGCAAAACCTTTCTTGATCTGCAGCCACGACACACTGTTCACCTCTTCCTTGAGATCGACCTGGTAGATCAAGGCCGGGGCGGGACGCATGCCGAGTGCCAGCAAGCACAACAGTCCTGTCAGAAAAGCATGTTTCATAGGCAAAGAAAACACTTTCACAGTCCTCCCAAAGGATTTCCATGAAAGTGCGAAAATAAAGCATTTGGACGGCTATTCCAAATTCTTGCGGATCTTATTCAGATAGTTTTTCATATCCGGTGCATTGCGGTCGCGGATAATCTGCTGCAGTGTGAGCAACTCGATACAGATCTGGTTGATCTGGGCCGGTGTCTCGGGGTTGAACAGGATCTCCTGCAACAGGTAGTCGTCCTCGCTCATCAGCCCTTTGGCAATGGCCAGATGTTTCTTGAACGTCGTACCCGGCGCATCCTGATGCTTCATCACGGCCGAGAAGACCAAAGTCGAGACAAAGGGGATGGACAGCGAATAGGCCGCCGTCTTGTCGTGCTCCTGGAAAGTGTATTCGTAGAGATTGAGATGCAACGACAAATACAGGTCCTTGAAGAAGGCACGGGCCTGCTCATCCCCTTCGGTGATGACAATGGCATTTTCCGACGACAGTTTCTCCAGGTTGGCAAAAGTCGGGCCGAACATCGGATGCGACGACACGTATCGGAAACCACTCTGCCGGTAGAACTCCGACAGACCGGTCTTGACACTGGCGATGTCACTGATAATGCAGTCTTTGGGCAACAAAGGCAAGACTTGTCCGAATGCTTCCAGGGTGAATTTCAGCGTCACGGCATTGATCAGCAATTCGGGTTGGAAGGAGCGGATATCCTCCAGGCGATGCAAGGGATGAATGTAGCTCAAGCCCTCCAGACGGGAGGCATCGGCATCGTAGAGCGCCACTTCGTGCTGCAGGCACAGCACCCGGGCAAAGAAGGAGCCCATCTTGCCGGCTCCGAGAATAGCAATCTTCATAACTGTTTATTATTGAGCACCGTTTACAATTTCCATCTGCTGATGGACCGATTCTTCGTGGATGGCCTCGAATATCTTCTGGATACAGTCGCCCCCGACGCCCATCGACTGGGCCAGCTGCTGGCGCTTGACCATGATTTCGTTGTACCGGCCGGCCTGCAACACCTGCATGTTGTTGTCGCGTTTGAAGACACCTATCTCGCGGCAGACCTCCATACGCTTGCCCAGGATCTCGATGAGCTTGTCATCGAGTTCGTCGATGCTGGTGCGGTATTCAGCCAGTTTCGACAGATTCTGCTTGCCCTCGTCGCGGATGACCAGCGTCGAAAGAATCAGCTTGAGCACCTCGGGCGTGATCTGCTGGGCGGCATCGCTCCAGGCCTTGTCGGGATCGCAGTGCGTCTCGATGAACAGGCCGTCGAAATTCAGGTCCATGGCCTGCTGGGAAAGCGGTGCAATCAACTCGCGGCGACCGCCCATGTGGCTGGGATCGCAGAACATCGGCAGCTCGGGGAAACGGCGGTGCAGTTCGATGGGCACCTGCCACTTGGGATGGTTGCGATAGATTGTCTTGTCGCCGGCGCTGAATCCGCGGTGGATGATACCGATCTTGTCCAGACCGGACTGGGCCAGCCGCTCGATGGCACCGGTCCAGAGGTCCAGGTCGGGATTGACCGGGTTCTTCACCAGCACGGGCACATCGACCCCCTGCAATGATTCGGCGATTTCCTGCATCAGGAAAGGATTGACCGTCGTGCGGGCACCCACCCACAACAGGTCGATACCGGCTTTCAGGGCACTGTAGACATGCTGGGCTGAAGCCACTTCGGTGGCCACGAACATGCCGGTTTCACGCTTGACGCGCTTCATCCAGGCCAGTCCTTCCGAACCGACGCCCTCAAAAGCGCCGGGCCGGGTACGCGGCTTCCAGATGCCTGCCCGGAATATCTTGACCCCCATGCCGGCCAACTGTCGGGCGGTGGTCATCACCTGTTCTTCTGTCTCTGCGCTGCAAGGGCCCGAAATCACAATCGGACGGGTCATATCCAGGCCCGGCAGCAACTCTCTGTTGATTTTGATATCTGACATAGTAGTATGAGTTTTTCTATTTGTCTTTGAATTAATTATGCTTGCTTGATTCGACCTTCTTCCAGGGCCTGGCGGATGCGACGCAAGGCCTCGGCGATTTTTTCCTCCTTGGCACAGAGCGACACGCGGACATAGCGTTCGCCCCGGCTGCCGAAGATGAAACCCGGCGTAATGAACACCCTGGCCCTGTCCAGCACCTGGTCGGTCAGCGTCTCGGCACTGCTCCAGCCCTGGGGGATGCGTCCCCACAGGAACATGCCCTGTTGTTTGGGATCGAAACGGCAACCGAGCGCTCTCATTATCTCCTCGGCCATTTCCCGGCGTGTCGAGTAGGTTTCGATGTTGGCATGGGCGTGCCATTCGTCCGAATTGTTGTAAGCCTCTGCGGCCGCCAGTTGGATCGGGCGGAAAGTACCAGAATCGATATTCGACTTTATCTTCAGTATCCATTCCACAAACTGTTTGTTCGTGGCCAACATCCCCACTCTCCATCCAGGCATGTTGTGCGACTTCGACATGGAGTTGAACTCGATGCAGCATTCCTTTGCCCCAGGCACCTGCAGGATGCTCAGATGTTCATCCTTGTTCAAGATGAAGGAATAGGGATTGTCATTGACAATGACGATATCTTGTTTCTTGGCAAAGGCCACAAGACGCTGGTACAACTCACGGGTGGCACGTCCGCCGGTAGGCATGTTGGGATAGTTGGTCCACATCAGTTTCACTCCGCTGAGATCCATCCGCTCCAGCTGGTCGAAATCAGGCTGCCAGCCGTTCTCTTCAAGCAGATCGTAATTGACGATCTGTTGTCCGAGAATCTTGCTGAGGCTGGTGTATGTGGGATAGCCCGGATTGGGCACCAGCACCTTGTCGCCTGGGTTGCAAAGCGCCAATGTGACGTGCAGTATGCCCTCTTTCGAGCCGATGAGTGGCTGTATCTCCGTAGCAGGATCAAGATCCACATCATACCAACGCTTGTAGAAGCCGGCCATTGCCTTGCGAAGTTCTGGAATGCCTACCGTCGGCTGATATCCATGAGCATCTGCCTTCTTTGCATTTTCGCAAAGCACACGGACGGTTGCCTCGGAAGGAGGCATGTCGGGCGAACCGATGGCAAGGGAGATGATGTCCCGGCCCTGGGCGTTCAGCTGCGCCACTTCCTTGAGTTTGCGTGAGAAGTAGTATTCGCTCACGAGCGACAATCTATCTGCTGGCTGTATCATGATCTTTTATAGGTTTGACTGTTTTAACCTGGTCTCAAACTGTTTGTATTCACCCAATACCTTCAACTGCTTGGTCAAAGGCCTGACGGCATCAATCGACTGACGGTAGCGGGTGTAGTCGCCGTAGGTCAGGTCGATGTAAAAAAGGTATTCCCATTCACGACCGATGATGGGCAGTGACTGGATCTTGGTGAGGTTTATCTTGTAGAAAGAGAATATGCTCAGCACTTGCGAGAGCGAACCTTCCTCATGAGGCAAGCTGAAGACGATGCTCGACTTGTCCGACTGCTGCGGTTTGCTCAATTCATCGGCCAGCCAGGAATCGGCGAGGACGAGGAAACGTGTCTGGTTGTGCTTGTTCGTCTCGATGCCTTCCTCAAGGACTTTCATGCCGTAAAGCGGGGCGGCAAACTTGGAACAGATGGCTGCGTGACCGTGCAGCTGCTGTTCGCTAATGGCCTTTGCGGCTCCAGCCGTGTCTTCTGTCTCGACAACTTTGAAATTCTTGTGTCTCTTCAGAAAATCACGGCATTGCATCAGGGCCACAGGGTGGGAGTTCACTTCCGTGATATCGTCCCAGTCTTCATCGGGAAGACACATAATGGAGTGACTGATACGCAATTTGTGCTCTCCGACTATCTGCACACCGCTGTCACGGAGAAGTTCATAGTTGTGCAGGAGAGAACCTGCGATGGTGTTCTCTATGGCCATCATACCGATGACATTCTCATCGTCCTTCATCGCCTGAAACATGTCCTCGAATGTCTCGCAACAGAGGAGTTCTATGTTTTCGCCTTGGAAGTATTGGTGGCTTGCCACATCGTGGTAGCTTCCTGCTTCTCCTTGTATAGCTATCTTCATATTCACAAAAAAATCCCGCAATTGCTTGCGGGATCGTTATATCTTTACTTACTGTCTGTTTGTTTCCGTAACCTTGAGTTTTGCACACGAAATCCCGCTCTTACCGTTTGCTAAAGTAAAAGCCGTAATAGAAGTATGCAAAAGTAAAGCTGTTCATCACTCGTTGTCGTAAACCGGGGCAAAGATAGAGAACAATTTCTCCGCCGCCAACAATTATCCATTATTTTTTTGCAGACGGGACAAAAAAACTGACATCACAGAATTATTCGCTATATTTGTCCTCGCCGGTATCATAAAGCCAACACTCTCATTTACAAATACACAACAATGAAAAAAGCATTATTCCTGGCAGCCGCTCTGTTGCTGCTGACCGCCTGCCACAACAACAAACAACAATCAACGGAAACCAACGACAACTCAATCAGTGAAGAAATGAAACAAGCCAACATGCAAGAAGTACAGGCCTACCTGAAGGACTGCGGTACCTTCTTTATTGCCACGGCCGACGGCGACCAGCCCCGTGTGCGTCCCTTCGGCGTTTCCGAAATCATCGACGGACACCTCTACATCATGACGGGCAAGGTGAAAAACGTTTACAAGCAGATAGCCAAAAACGGCAAGTTCGAGATCTGCGCCCTGCGCCCCTCGGGCACGGAATGGATGCGTCTGAGCGGCACGTTGGTCAATGTCGAGACCCTCAGTGTCAAGCAGGAGTTTCTCGACCGCAACCCCGGCTTGAAATCGATGTACAAAGCCGACGACGATAACATGGCCGTCCTGTGCATCACCGACGCCACCGCCTGCTTCAGCTCCTTCACCGCCCCCGACCGCCAGGTCAACTTCTGAAGCACCGGCTTATGAAAACCCGAATACTGCTCTTGTCCGTGCTGCTGGTTGGCCTGTGGGGCTGCCGGCAGACCACGCGGGGCTATGTGTCACTGGGCGGCGAGGACCGCCTCTACTATGAAGAGCGAGGCCAAGGAGATCCTCTGATCCTGCTGCATGGCCATTCGCTCGACACCCGTATGTGGGACGCGCAGTTCGGCGAGTTTTCAAAACAATATCGCTGCATACGCTTCGATTTCCGGGGCTACGGCCAATCATCGCCCCAGCGGGAAGACCTGCCCATGACCCACGTGGACGATCTGTTGGCCCTGATGGATGCCCTGCAGATTGAAAAAGCCCATATCATCGGCCTTTCGATGGGAGCCTTCGTGGCCGGCGACATGCTGGCCGTCTGCCCCGAAAGGATGCTGAGCTGCACCCTGGTGAGCGGTGGCATCCGCAACACGCCCGGCCCCAGCCAGCCGATGGACAGTGTGGAAAGTGCCCGCCGGGATCAGGAGATAGCCGAGCTCAAAATCCGGGGCATCGAATTATATAAGAAGGAATGGATCGAGGCGTTGATGGCCTCGGGCGGTTCCCAAAGGGAACGCATGCGCAAGCCTTTGGAGCAAATGATCGGCGACTGGTCGGCCTGGCAACCCTTGCACAAGGAAGTACGCCTCTTCTACGGCAAAGAGGCCTGGGACCTCCTGCGCCAACGGGGCATGACCGATGTTCCCACGCTGATTGTCAAAGGAGAGAACGATGTGAAAGATCCCAGCCGGCTGCCCCGTGAAATGGACTATCTGAGCCATGTCAGCTATGTTGTGCTGCCCGATTGCGGCCACATGCTCAACATGGACCAGCCGGAGGCTTTCAACGCCCTTGTACTGGATTTCCTGCAAGAAATTCAATGACATCCCCCAAAAACTCACACACTATGAAGCACATAGAATATCAGACAGAAGGCACCTGCTCCATGTTGATCGACGTGACAGCCGACGACAATGACATCATCCAGCAAGTGTTCTTTATCGGTGGATGCAACGGCAATCTGCAAGGCATCAGCCAGCTGGTGACAGGACAGAAGATCGACGATGTCATCAGCCGCCTCGACGGCATCCGCTGCGGCTACAAACCCACTTCCTGCCCCGACCAGCTCTGCCGGGCCTTGAAACAGCTCAAAGATCAAAAATCATAACGGCTTATTTCTCTGTCTCGCAGGGATAATAAAGGAAGTTTTCTTCGCGGACAAGATGCTGCTCGGCAAGGAGGCGGAGCACTTCGAGGCTTTTTTCCGAATCAGACTGAAGACCGTCGATGAGGGCTTCGAGCGAGAGTGGTTTTTCGCGTAAGGCGGCCAGAATCGCCTCGGAGATTTCATCCACTTCGTAGTGGCGCAGCCGACCTTGTTTTTTAAGGCAGACATCGCACTGATGGCAGTTGGCGGCTTTTTGCTGGCCGAAATAATGCATCAGCCGGCGACTGCGGCAGACGCTGTTGTCCGAGGCATACGCCACCATGGCCGAGATGCGCTCCTCAAAGCGCTGCCGGCGCACTTCATAAACCTCCGATCCCAGACGCAGGTCCTTGCCCTCCACCCTGTCACGGGTGAAAGTGATCAAGGGCGAGGTACGGCGGGGAAGATAGTTCAGCACCCCATAGGAAGAGAGTCTTTTCAGGCCATGATACACCTGCTCGCGGCTGCAGCCCATGCGCTCTGCCAGCACCGACTCTTCAATGGGGACCATGTCGGCAAACAGCCCCGAATAGGAGCGCAATAGCGTTTGCAGCAAGGCATCGGTCGCCCCGTCCAGTTCCAGCTGATAGAGTTCGTCACGGTCCATGGTCAGGCCCACACGCGAATGCGTGTCCTGTTCGTCGGTATAGTCGAGATAACCGGCCTGCTGCAATATCTTGATTGAGCTGAAGGCCTGGTTGGCGTTCAAATGGAAATGCGAGCAGAAATCCACCAGGTCGAAAATGCGGCTCAAACCCTCTCCTGCCCCCTCAGGCAGTTCGTAATAATAGCAGAGGCTGTCATAGACCTTGCGGATATACTTCTTGTCGGGGAAGTTGTCGCTGACGCGTCGTTTGAGCTGGGTGGCATCCGATGGGTGGAACAGCAGCACAGCATAGGCCTTCTTGCCGTCACGGCCGGCGCGGCCCGCTTCCTGGAAATAGGCTTCCGGCGAATCGGGCAGGTCGTAGTGCAGTACCAGACGCACATCGGCCTTGTCGATGCCCATGCCAAAAGCGTTGGTCGATACGATGACCCGGGTCTGGCCACTCTTCCAGGCCTGCTGCCGGGCATTCTTGGTCTCTTCGCTCAGACCGGCGTGATAATAGTCGGCCGCGATACCGTTCTTCTTTAAAAAGGAAGCAATCTCGCGCGTGCGATTGCGCATACGCACATAGACGATGGCCGTGCCGGGCACATTTTCCAGCCAACCCAGCAACTGTTTTTCCTTGTCCTCGGTCTGACGCACCACATAGGCCAGGTTTTTGCGCTCGAAGCTGACACGGAACACATTGGGCTCGGGAAAATGCAACCGCTGCTGGATGTCGGCCACCACCTCGGGTGTAGCTGTCGCTGTGACAGCCAGCACCGGCACGGCAGGAAGCAACTCCCTGATGCGGGCAATCTCCAGATAGGAAGGCCTGAAATCGTAGCCCCACTGTGAGATGCAATGTGCCTCATCGACCACCAACAGACTCACCGAATAGGCCGGAAGGCGCTCCAGAAACAGACGGGTGGCCAGTCGTTCGGGCGAGATATACAGGAATTTGTAGTCGCCGTAGAGACAGTTGTCGAAAGTCTCCATGATCTCGGCCTGGCTCAGGCCCGAATGGATGCAGGCCGCCCGGATGCCCATCTCCCGCAGCCTCTCCACCTGGTCCTTCATCAGGGCCACCAGGGGGGTGACCACCAGACAGAGGCCGTCCATGGCCAGGGCAGGCACTTGGAAAGTGAGCGATTTGCCGCCGCCCGTAGGCATCAAGCCCAGGGTGTCGCGGCCGGCTGCCACCGATTGGATGATATCCAACTGCAGAGGGCGGAAGGCATCATACCCCCAATACTTCTTCAGTATCTCGTGATAGATATCCATGGCCCCCCGAAAAAATCAGTCGTTCTTGATATCCTTGACCAGCAGCTGTATGGAGGTACTGCCGTTGTAGGTGTTCTCCTCGATATGATAGCAGATGTCGAAGGGATTGAACGACTTGACATGGTCGTTGTGCTCGGACATGCCGAAGGCAATCCCGTTCATGATGTTCTCCGAATGGCTGTCGACCAACTCCAGTTTGAGGTGCTCCTGGTCGCGGCCCACCAACCGGCTGGTACCGTAGTCGAACACGCGGCGGGTGCAGAACACCGGCTTGTTGTTTTCCGGTCCGAAAGGATTGAACTGCTTGAGGATGCGGAAAAACTTGGGGGTAATCTCCTGGAACTTGATCTCAGCGTCGATATCGATGGTCGGTATCATCTGGTCGAACTGGATATTCTCGGCGACATAGTCTTCGAAACGGCGGGTGAATGCCTCCAGGTTTTCCATCTTCATCGACAGGCCGGCCGCATAGGTATGGCCGCCGAAGTTCTCCAGCAGGTCGCGGCACGACTCAATGGCCTTGTAGATGTCGAAGCCCGGCACCGAGCGGGCCGAACCGGTGGCCAGGCTGCCCGAACGGGTCAGCACCACGACCGGACGGTAATATTCCTCCGACAGACGCGAAGCCACAATACCGATCACCCCTTTGTGCCATTCTTCGTTATAGACCACTATACCCCGCTTGTCGGACAAATCGGGATAATTCTGCAGGATGCCCGTCGCCTCCTCGGTGATGCTCTTGTCCAGGTTTTTGCGTTCCTGGTTGTAGGCATCGATCTTCATGGCGATTTCCTTGGCCAGGTAGGCATCCTTGGTCACTAGCAGATCGACCGCTTCGGCTGCCGACTGGATACGGCCCGATGCATTCAATCGCGGCCCGATTTTGAAAACGATGTCGCTGATGGTGATCTCCTTGTCGTCGAGGCTGCAGATGTGGATGATGGATTTCAGGCCCAGGCTAGGACTGGCGTTGAGTTGCTTCAGGCCGTGGAAGGCCAAAATACGGTTCTCACCAGTGATGGGGACGATGTCCGAAGCGATGCTCACGGCCACCAGGTCGAGCAAGGGAATCAGCTCCGAGAAAGGAATGCCGTTGTTCTGGGCAAAAGCCTGCATCAGTTTGAAGCCCACGCCACAGCCCGACAGCTCACCATAAGGGTAGGTCGAATCCTCACGCTTGGAATCCAGCACGGCCACGGCCTCAGGCAGTTTGTCATCGGGTTTGTGGTGGTCGCAGACGATGAAATCCACCCCTTTTTCCTTGGCATAGGCTATCTTTTCCACAGCCTTGATGCCGCAGTCCAGGACGATGACCAGCGAAAAATGGTTGTTGGCGGCATAATCTATGCCTTGATACGATACGCCGTAGCCCTCCACATAGCGGTCTGGCAGGTAATAGTCCAGATGGGTGGTGTACTGGCGCAAGAACTTGTAAACCAGTGCTACTGCTGTAGCACCGTCAACGTCATAATCCCCGTAAATAAGGATCTTTTCCTTGTTGGCTATCGCCTGGTTCAGACGATTCACCGCTTTGTCCATATCCTTCATCAAAAAAGGATCGTGCAAATCGGACAGTTGCGGCCGGAAAAATTTCTTAGCCTCGTCAAATGTCGTGATGCCTCTCTGTATGAGAAGCTGAGCCAATACCGGGCTCACTCCTAATTCTTCTGCTAATACTTTCTTATTCTTTTCTTGTTCAGGGGTTAGAGTTAATAAATTCCACTTGGTGTTCATTAAGTCTATATATATTTGTTTTCTCTCTCTCTTTCAAAGAAGCAACCGACCGGACCCAATCCGACCAGTGCCACAAATGTACGGCAAATTAAGGCCAATAGCAAATTAATTTTATTCTCTCTGCCCGTTTTCGTATCTTTGCACCGCTATGTCGATGAGTCAGGAAATCAAGAAGGCACGCGAAGTGCTCATCAGAGGCGGGGTGATACTCTACCCGACCGACACCATCTGGGGGCTGGGCTGCGATGCCACCAACCCCGAGGCCGTGCGGCGTGTCTACGAGATCAAACGCCGGGCCGAGAGCAAAGCCATGCTGGTGCTGGTCGATTCCATACAGAAAGTGGCCGCCTACGTGCAGGAGTTGCCCGACCTGGCCTGGGACCTGACTGAGCTGGCCGACAAACCGATGACCATCATCTACGACGGGGCTCGCAACCTGGCACCCAACCTGATTGCCGAAGACGGCAGCATCGGCATCCGCATCACCCGGGAAGCCTTTTCGCAAGGGCTCTGCCAAGCCTTCCACAAAGCCATCGTATCGACTTCCGCCAACATTGCCGGCGAGCCATCCCCTGCCTGTTTCGCCGAGATTTCGGAAGAAATCAGAAAGGCCGTGGATTACATCGTAGATTACCGTCGGGACGAGAAAACCAAAGCGGCCCCATCGGCCATTGTCAAACTGGGCACAGGCGGCGAAATCCGTATCATCCGACCCTGAATACCACTTCTATGAGCGACCGCAAACGCATACTACGCTATCTCTGTTTTGACTATCTGTCGGCGCTGGTTGCCTGGCAGCTGTTCAACGCTTTCCGTTTCTATGAGTTTCGCTCCACCATTGAATTCGACACAGTCTGGGCCTTTTTGAACAACCCCAAGGCCTATGTCATGAGCCTGGTCCTGCCTCTGCTGTGGGTGCTGCTCTATGCCTTTCTGGGCTATTACCAGCAACCCCGGCGCAAGAACACCGGTTCCGACCTGCTGTCCACCTTCTTCAGCGCGTTTATTGGCAGTCTGCTCATCTTCTTCACAGTCATCATCAACGACTACCCGGCCCAGTATACCCAGTTCTACAGTGTCTTTGCCGGCTTGCTGCTCATCCACTTCTTCTGTACGCTGTTGCCGCGCCTGCTGTTCACCTCTCTGATGCTCAACCGCCATGCTGCCGGCAAGGTGGGCGTGTCGGCCCTCATCATCGGTTGCGGTCAGGAAGCCGAAGACATACGCCAGTACTTGAGCCGTCGCAAGAACAGTTCGGTCTATCTGGCCCAAGGATTCATCAAAGCCTCACCCGATGAAAAGGTGCTGGTCAAAGGCCCGGTGCTGGGCTCTCTCGAAGAATTGGACCGCATCATCGCCCGCGAAAAGACCGAGAGCCTGATCATCGCCATTGACGAGCGTGACGACGCCCGTATCCGCCAATTGGCCGACATGCTTTATGTCTATGGGCTGGAGATACATACCACCATCCATCCCCAGGAAGTCCTCCTGTCGGATGTCTCGCTCTACTCCGTCTCGGGCGTGCCGCTCCGTCGTCTCACCCCCTCGGGCATGTCGGCCGCCGAACGCCACCTCAAACGTCTGAGCGACCTCCTGCTCAGCAGCCTGGGGCTCATCCTGCTCAGCCCGCTGTTCGCCTACCTGGCCATCCGCGTGCGCCGCGACTCCGACGGTCCGGTCTTCTATCGGCAACAGCGCCTGGGTAAAAACGCCAAGCCATTCAATATCATCAAGTTCCGCACCATGTACAAAGAGGCCGAAAGCGACGGTCCGCTGCTCTCCTCGGTCAACGACAGCCGCATCACGCCCTTCGGTCGCACCATGCGCAAATACCGCCTGGACGAACTTCCACAGCTCTACAATGTACTGAAAGGCGAAATGACCCTGGTCGGTCCCCGGCCTGAACGCGAATTCTATGCCCGGCAAATCATCGAACAGGCCCCCCACTACCGGCTGGTCTGGCAGGTCAAACCCGGTGTCACCTCCCTGGGCGAAGTCAAGTACGGCTATGCCGATTCGGTCGACAAGATGATAGAGCGCCTCGACTACGACCTGATTTACTTGAAAAAACAGTCGCTGCTGATGGATCTGAAAATCCTGGTTTTCACCGTCAAGCCGCTGCTGTTGGGCAAGGGCGTTTAAAGACAGCGAAGGCTTGCCCGATCGCACGTGCACAAAAAAGCCGGACAGTGACCATCACTGCCCGGCTTTCTTATATCAAGCCACCGGCTCTTATTTGTAGAGGAAGCGGCGGATGCTGCGCTTGGGCGTCTTCTGGAATTCTTCCTTGACCAGTTCGAATTCGCTCACGCGGGCATAATGAGGCAGCATGTTGTTGAGTTTCTCACGATTTTCTTCCATCACCTCGGCCAGGGTCTTGCCTTGCAGTTCGGGCTTGCCTTCCAGGGAATAGTCGGGATAGACCAGGGCCACCAGCTTGCCGCCTTCGCGACCGACGACCACCGATTCTTCCACTCCGAAGAGGTTGTTGATCTTGTCTTCGATTTCCTCGGGATAGATATTCTGGCCGTTCGAGCTGAGGATCATGGCCTTGCTGCGTCCCTTGATGAAGAGATGACCTTCGTGGTCGATCAGGCCCAGGTCGCCGGTATGCAGCCAGCCTTCTTCGTCGATGGTGGCGCGCGTAGCCTCTTCGTTCTTGTAATAACCCATCATCACATGCTCGCCGCGTACCAGGATCTCGCCGACGATGGAATAAGGATCGGCCGAGTCGATCTTCAGTTCATTGCGCGATACAATGACACCGCAGCAGCCCAGCACTTCCTTGTCCCAATCCTGATAGCAGATGAGCGGGCCGCATTCGGTCATACCGTAGCCCACCACAAAGGGGAATTTGATGCGTCGGAATATCTTCTCCACTTCCTGGTTGATAGCGGCACCGCCGGTGATCAGCCATATCAGGTTGCCGCCAAAAGCGTCCATCAACTGGCTGTAGATCTTCTTGCCCACAATCTTCCACAACAGAGGGGTATGCCACAGGATCTTTACCATAGGTCTTTCCAACGCGGGGAAAATCTTGGCCTTGAATATCTTTTCCAGTACCAGGGGCACGGTCAGGATCATATAGGGTTTGGCCTCGGCATAGGCTTTCATCAAAACCGAAGGCGAAGGGGTCTTGCTCAGGAAATAGACATGACAGCCACCGGCCACCTGATACAGAAACTCGATGGTCATGCCAAACATGTGGGCCAGCGGCAGCATGCAGACTTCGGTCCAGCCGCTGTGATTGGGGATAGCTTCCTGGCTGAACTGGACATTGGCCGAAATGGCCCGGTACGACAGCATCACGCCCTTGGGGTCGCTGGTGGTGCCGGAAGTGTAGTTGATAATGAGCAGATCGTCCAGGTTGTCGGTCGGGAAAGCGACATCTTCCTTTTGATAGCCATCGGGATAGCGCTGTTTGAAAGCGTCTTCGAGGGCGTCGTAGGCCTTTTGCTGTTTCTTGCCCTTGCTGTAGAGCAGTTCAAAGTTTTCCGTACCGATGACCATTTCCAGACCGGGCATATTGGCCATGTCGATTTTGTCCCAGACTGCCGGCCCGGCAAACAGTGCCTTGGCATCGGAGTGGTTGACCAGTTTCTCGATATCGGGGCCCACAAAGGCGTCCATCACAGAAACCACCACACCGCGGTTGGCGGCGATACTCAGGAAAGAGATGGCCCAGTTGGCGCAGTTGCGGCTGCAAATCACCACTTTGTCGCCTTTGCCAATGCCGGCCGTCTCCAGCAACAGCTGTATCTTGGCCATTTGGGCGGCCATCTGGCCGAAAGTGTAGTTCAGTTCACCATCGTAATCGGTCAATGCCGTTTCGTTCCAGTTTTGGGGGATTGTCCGGTTGTAGTAGTCGAAGAAATGCCTTACCGGACTAGGAGTTTTGTTTTCTGCCATAACAGAGTTCCTCTATAATGATATATAGTTCACGCAGCAAAAGTACAACAAATCCGGCGGAAGCACAAATAAAACTAAAAAACGAACAACTGAGCCTTAATCAGAACTCTATCTCTGTCAGGTCTTGGCCGAGATGGTGGATGTGCGCCAGGATTTCCTGTTCACGGGCGGGTGAGGGTTTCTTGAAACCGTTGATATAATTTCGCAGCAGGGTGACATTCATCCCCATGGAGCGGGCAAAACCTGCCACATTGATTTCCTGGTGAGTCAAAAAGAAGCGCTGAAGAGGACTGGGTTCGGCATCATCATAGCCAAAACTTTCAAAACTGATATCTTCATCCAGTTCTCGCCAATGAATACCGTCATAACCGATCGTATAACGGTTTCTTGCATCGTCATCGGCCTCACGGAGCTTGGGATACCACAAAAGAGACTGACTGTATTGCCTGCCAGTTTCATCCCTACCGAAAACGTGTTCAGCGTCAAACCAAATCTCTTTTATCTTTTCCATCGTCTCTTACTTGTTGAAATAATTATTCCAACGGTTTATAATCAATTCTGCATTCTCATCGATGACAGCCTTGATTATTTTGTAATCACTTGCCTTGATAGAGATTTGTTCTCTCAATTCAAAGCTTTTTCCATTCCACTCAAAGATGGCCATTCCACCCCTTCCTTCTACATGGATATGGGTGGGTTCGTGTTCCCGACTGTAAAAAAAGAACGAGTACCCGAAGAATCTGAATATTTCCGGCATAGATAATAAGGTTATTAATCGATGGCAAATATAGGTATTTTTTTCGACACCCGCAATAGGGAAGAGAAAAAAGCAGTTGGCGGAGCGATTGCCTAAACCGACGAAATGAATTATCTTTGTTCAAAACTTATTTCACTGTCATTTTTTATTTAAACCACTATGGACAAGTACGTATGCGATGTCTGCGGTTACACTTACGATCCCGCAACAGGCGATCCCGACAACGGTATCGCTCCCGGCACTCCTTTTGAGCAGTTGCCCGACGATTGGACCTGCCCGCTCTGCGGCGTAGGCAAGGACGATTTCAACAAGGCCTGAACCGAGCGATGATTGTCTGCATTGCCGAAAAACCTTCCGTTGCCCGCGACATTGCCGCCGTATTGGGTGCCACGGGGCGCCATGACGGCTATCTCGAAGGCAACGGCTACCAGGTCACCTGGACATTCGGTCATCTGTGCCGTCTGCTTGAGCCTCAGGAATATTCCGACTATTGGAAGCCCTGGGCGCTCAGCCGGCTGCCGATGATCCCCGAACGTTTTTCCATCAAGGTGGCCGACGATGACGGCGTGCAGAAACAATTCAACATCATCCGCTCCCTGGTCGAGCAGGCCGACAAGGTCATCAACTGCGGCGATGCCGGCCAGGAGGGCGAACTCATCCAGCGCTGGGTGCTGCAGAAGGCCCATTGCCAGTGTCCGGTGCAACGGCTCTGGATCTCTTCGCTGACTCCGGAAGCCATCAAAGAAGGCTTTGAGCATCTCAAGCCCGCCGAAGACTATCAGTTTCTTTATGAGGCCGGCCTGATGCGGGCCATCGGCGACTGGCTGTTGGGCATGAATGCCACCCGGGCCTATACCCTGCGCTACGGCAAAGACCGCCAGGTGCTGTCGATCGGCCGGGTGCAGACCCCCACCCTGGCCCTGATCGTCCGCCGCCAGGAAGAAATCGACAATTTCAAACCTGAGCCCTACTGGGAACTGAAAACCACCTATCGCGACACCGTCTTTTCGGCCGCCAAAGGCCGTTTCGACAAGGAAGAAGAAGCCCAGGCACGCCTCTCCGAGATACGGCAGGCTCCTTTTGTCGTGACCGAAGTCGAAAAGAAGAACGGCAAGGAATTCGCTCCCCGGCTGTTCGACCTGACCTCCCTGCAGGTGGAATGCAACAAGAAATTTTCCTTCTCGGCCGACGAGACCCTGCAACTCATCCAGAGCCTCTACGAAAAGAAGGCCACCACCTACCCCCGTGTCGATACCACCTTCCTGAGCGATGACATCTATCCCAAGGTGCCCGGCACGCTGCAAGGCATCCGTGATGTCTATCCCGACCTGACGGCTCCCTTGCTCCAGGCCAAGAGCCTGCCCAAGAGCAAGAAGGTGTTCGACAACAGCAAGGTCACCGACCACCACGCCATCATCCCCACCGGCATGAAGCCCGTCGGCCTCAACGAGCGTGAGATGAAGGTCTATGACCTGGTGGCCCGGCGCTTCATCGCCGCCTTCTATCCCGACTGCCAGATTGCCACCACCACCGTGCAGGGCCAGGCCGCCGAGGTGCCCTTCAAAGTAAGCGGCAAGCAGATCCTGTCGCCCGGCTGGCGGGTGGTATTCCAAGCAGACAGCCCTGCGGAGGGCGACAATGAGGAAGAGGAAAAGACCCTGCCCGCCTTTACCGTGGGTGAAAGCGGGCCCCATGAGCCCCAATTGGCCGCCAAACAGACCACTCCGCCCAAACCCTACACCGAAGCTACCCTGCTGCGGGCCATGGAAACGGCCGGCAAGACGGTCGAGGACGAAACCCTGCGCGACGCCCTCAAGGAAAACGGCATCGGACGGCCCAGTACACGGGCGGCCATCATCGAGACACTGTTCAAACGCAACTACATCGTCAAGGAACGCAAGAACCTGGTGCCCACAGCCACGGGCATCGACCTGATACACACCATCAACGATGCCCTGCTCAAGTCGGCCGAACTGACAGGCCGCTGGGAAAAGAAGCTCCGCGAAATCGAGCACGGCAAATACCAGGCGGCCGATTTTCTGGCTGAACTCAAGGAAATGGTGTCCCAACTGATGGTTTCCGTCAAGAGCGACAAGACCGGCGACCTGTGTCCCCTCTGCCAGCAAGGCCGCATCATCCGCGGACGCACCGCCTACGGTTGCAGCCGGTGGCGGGAGGGCTGCTCTTGGCGCGAGCCCTTTGCCCCCACTGAAGAAAAAGAACTGTCATGAAGCATCCCTGTTTATTATTGAGGAATCCACTGTTGACTATCCTTCTGACGGTCATCCTGCTGCCCTCCGTCCTGTCGGCTCAGGGCAAGGCCCGGCCTTTTGCTTTCGGCCAGGCGCAGCAACAGACTGATGCCACTTCCATAGCCAGTTGGACCCATACCCTGTCGGATAGCGGCATCGTGTTCCAGGCCTCCATCAAACAACCCTGGCATCTATACGACATCGACCTGCCCCAAGGGGGACCCACTTCGACAGAATTTGTCATTGAAACAATACAAGGGGCACAAATCAGGGGTGATGCCCGTTGTTTGACCACGCCGGTTGCCTATCACGACAAAGTGTTCGGCATGCAGTTGCGCATGCACCAGGACACAGCCGCTTTCTTGCTGCCTTTGGCCCTTTCCCATTCCGGGCCGCTGGATATCAAAGGCTATATCCGCTTTATGGTCTGCAACGACGAGACCTGCCTAGCCCCCTGCAACTTGGAATTTCAATTGGGCCACCAGACAACGGACAGTAGCCTGGCCGCCATGCCCGATCAGTTGAGCCCCCAGCCCAATCTCTGGACTCCCGTCATCGCGGAGTTGCAAGCATTCGGGACAGAGACCGCGGGCAAAGACCGCTCGCTTTGGCGTTTGCTGGGTCTGGGGTTCCTGGGCGGATTGCTGGCCCTGCTCACGCCTTGTGTCTGGCCCATCATTCCAATGACGGTCAGTTTTTTCCTGAAACGCACCCGCAGCCGGCGCAAAGCCATCCACGACGCGTTCTATTACGGAGCCTCCATCGTGGTCATCTATTTGCTCATGGGGCTGGGCATCACGCTCATTTTCGGTGCCAGTGCCCTGAACAACCTGGCCACCAACGCCTTGTTCAACCTGCTGTTTTTCCTGCTACTGGTGGCCTTTGCCCTGTCCTTCTTCGGACTGTTCGACATCGTGCTGCCCGCCTCCTGGGCCGACAAGATGGACAAACGGGCCGACAGCACTTCCGGGTTGGTCAGTATCTTCTTCATGGCCTTCACCCTGGTGCTGGTCTCCTTCTCCTGTACCGGCCCCATCATCGGCACGCTGCTGGTCGAGGCGGCTTCGCAAGGCTCACTCACCGGCCCGGCCGTCGGCATGGGCGGTTTTGCCCTGGCCCTGGCCTTGCCCTTCAGTTTGTTTGCCGTCTTTCCCAACATGATGCAGTCGCTGCCCAAGAGCGGCGGTTGGCTCAACGCAGTCAAAGTCGTGCTGGGATTCTTCGAACTGGCTTTCTCCCTGAAATTCCTCTCGGTGGCAGATCTGGCTTATGGCTGGGGCATCCTGCCGCGCGAGTTGTTTGTCGCCCTGTGGATTGCCATTGCCGTATGCACCGGCCTCTACCTCCTGGGCGTGATTCGTTTCCCCCATGATGATAAGACAAAGAAACGCATCAAAGCACTGCCGCTGACGCTGGCCATCCTCTGCTTCGGCTTTGCCGCCTATATGGTACCCGGGCTGCTGGGCGCCCCGCTCAAATCCATCAGCGCTTTTACGCCGCCCATGTCCACCCAGACCATCAAACTCTTCGGAGAGCAACTGGAGGCAGATTTTCTCAATTATGAGCAAGGCATGACTTATGCCCGGCAGCAAAATAAAAAGGTGTTAATCGATTTTTCAGGCTACGGCTGTGTCAACTGCCGCAAAATGGAGAATGCCGTCTGGCAGGATCCCCGTGTCAAAGACTACATCCGCCGTCATTACGTCTTGGTTTCCCTGATGGTCGATGACAAGACTGCCCTGCCCGCTCCGCTGGTCATCGAAGAATACGGCCAGCGACGCAAACTGCGCACCATAGGCGACAAATGGAGCTATCTGCAACGCCACAAGTTCGGGGCCAATGCCCAGCCTTTCTATGTCATCGTCGATACCGAAGGCCGCCCGCTGGCTCCCGCTTTTGCTTTCAGCGAAAACCCCGACGACTTCCTCCGCTTCCTGCAATTGCCGCAGTAATCCGTCAAGCGTGGATCACCCCGGAACCTACCAACTCATCGCCATCGTACCAAGCGGCAAACTGGCCGGCGGCGATGCTTTTCTGGGGCTCTGAAAAATCGATGTAGAGGCCTTCCTCGAAGGCATAGAGTCTGGCCTGCTGGAGAGGCTGGCGATATCGTATGCGCACCGAGTAGTCGCGCTGTTCCCCCACCTTCATGGCCTTGTCGGGACGGATCCAATGGATCTCGTCTGAGGCAATATACAGCGAACGGCGGTAAAGACCGGGGTGTTCATCGCCGCGCCCCATGTAGAGACAGTTGTTTTCGATATCGGTGGCCAGCACGTACATAGGCTTTTCCGTGCCGCCGATATGCAGGCCCTTGCGCTGGCCGATGGTATAGAAATGGGCACCCTGGTGACGGCCCAGCAGACGGCCGTCCTTGGGGCGGTAAAAATAGGGACTGGACTGCTTTTGCAGCCTCAGATGCAGGTCTTCGGGATATTTGCGGCCATAGGCCTTGAAATCGGCCGGAATCTCATAGATGTCCCCTTCCTTGGCGGAGAGTTGCTGCTGGAGGAACACCGGCAGATCCACCTTGCCCACAAAGCAGATGCCTTGTGAATCGCGCTTTTGGGCCGTAGCCAGGCCCAGGGAGGCAGCGATACGGCGTATTTCCGGCTTGAGCATGTCCCCGATGGGGAACATGGCATGTGACAGCTGCTCCTGCGAGAGTTGGCACAGGAAATACGACTGGTCCTTGTTGTTGTCCGTACCGGCCAGCAAGCGGTAATAAGACTGGCCGTCCTCTCCCCTTACCTGGTCGCAACGGCAGTAATGGCCCGTGGCCACCTTGTCGGCTCCCAACGACTGGGCTGTTTTCCAGAAGGCATCGAATTTGATTTCCCGATTGCAAAGCACATCGGGATTGGGCGTGCGGCCCTTCTCATACTCGGCAAACATGTAGTCCACCACCTGACGGCGGTAGGTGTCGCTCAAATCGACCACCTGGAAAGGGATCTCCAGCTTGCGGGCCACCAGCTCGGCAATCAGCACATCGTCTTCGTAGGGGCAGGAACCCGACAGTGTCCCTTCGGTGTCCTTCCAATTGATCATGTAGACCCCCGTCACGTCGTAACCCTGTTGCTTGAGCAACCAGGCTGCGACGCTGGAATCCACACCGCCCGACAGTCCGACGACGACTTTCTGCTTCATGCTATAAAGGGGATGGAAAGCCGACACAAGGCATCCCACGGCAGCAACAACTGCAGCAGGATGCCCTGTGATGGCTGAAAGATACTTAATTCAGAATTAAATGGTTCCGCCGACCAAAATCAGGAACAGCAGCGACAGGATGGCATAGAATTCGGGGAAGGCAGCCATCACCATCGTACCGGCGGTCACATTGTTACCGGCAGCCGTGGCATTGATACCGTTGGCACAAACCTGGCCCTGACGCAGACCGGAGAGCAGGCAGACCAGACCGACAGCCAGCGATGCACCGAAAACGGCGGCAGCCTGCTGGGCCGTCATGGTGGCAGACACCTTGCCGATGATCATGAAATAGGCAACAAAGCCGTAGATACCCTGGGTGGAAGGCAGGGCCGACAGCAGTACGAAAGTACCCATGGCATCGGGGCGCTTTTTCAAGCCGCCGATGGCTGCATTACCGCAGATGGTCAGACCAAAAACACTACCGATACCCGACAGGGCAATCATTACACCAATGCCAATGTAGGCCAAAAGAAGATTTGTCATAATTGTTTGATATTTAATTGTTTTGTTTGTTATACATTCTCATTGTTCAGTTTTGGGCCGGTTCTTCAGCGACAGCCGTCCGACGGAAAGGCTGGTACTCCTTGCCTCCCCCTTCGTAACCACAGTTCTTGAAGAACTCCACATAGGTGAGTCGAAGCGGATGCACTATCGAACTGATGATACACAGGAAGAAGTTCAGTCCATGGCCGAAAAGCAGGATGATGGCAGTCGGCAGCCAGCCGATCCAGACGGGCAGTCCGCCACCGGCCTGGAAGGCCAGGCTGTTGAACACGCTGCCCAGGATACCGCCGGCCAGCCCCAGGGCGAACAGACGGATATACGACAGCACGTCGCCCAGCAGCCCGCTCACCATGTTGTAAGTGCCCCACAAGCCCGATCCAAACTGGATGAAGGGATTCTTGCCCGGACTGTTGAAGAAGAAAATCAGCACGGCGCAGCACCCGGCCAAGCCGAAAATCACATAGGTGGCTATCTGAGGCACAGGCACTTTGGCCAGCATCAGCACCAGATAGACCAACAAGTCGATGAGCAGGACCAGCCAGCCCAGATCGCTCAAAGCATATTTGAAGCCTATCTGCGTCGAGATGCGCACCACTTTGAAGCCCATGGCAAACAGGATCTGCAAAAAGCCGATGCAAATGGCAAAGACCATCATCGGACTGTAACCCATGATGCTGTAGTTGTTGTCGGTGACAAACATATGTTTGACATTGGCCAGCCAGGGCCAGGCCACCGTATCGAGCGAGATGCCGAACACCATGCCTGTGAGCAAGCCCACCAGGATGGTCGAAAGACCCAGCCACTGCCCCATGATGGCATAGCTCTTGAGCTGGGGCAATTTGTGCTTGGCCCAGGTGGATGCCAGCAGCACCACCAGACCGTAGCCGCCATCGCCCAGACACAGGCCGAAGAACAGCGTGAAGAAAGGCGCAAAAGCCGGCGTAGGATCCAGCTCACCGTAATTGGGCAAGGAATAGAGTTTGGTCAGCGGCTCGAACAAACGGGCAAAGCGGCCGTTTTTCAGTTTGATAGGTACTTCGGCAGCCTCGACAGAGGCTTTCTCGGCCTGGTACCAGACGGGAGACTGCTCCATAAGGGCCAGCAACTCGGCTTCCTTGTCTTCGGGGACAAAGCCTTCCAGCACCCGAAGACGGTCGTCGGCGGCATGTTGCGTCTCACAGAGCACCTTGGAGAACTGATAGTTGTCATTGACCTGACAGGCTGCATACTCCAAGCTGCGGAGCTGAGAGAGTGACAAGTCGGCCAGTTCGGCGTCCAATGCCTTCAGTTCGGACTCCAAGGCAGCCATCCGCTCTTGCAGTTCACCCAGCGAAGAGGCCGACAGACGGGCCTGGTCGGCTTCGATTTCGGGTCGCTGTCCATCGAGTGAGAAAGTGACGAAATATAGTGCAGCACTGGTCTCTCCAACGATCACTGCCCGGTATTCTTTCTCCCACTGCGACTTGAAAGCGCTCTTGTTGCAGGTGAAGAAGTCCAAGCGGCAACCGGCCTGCTGCAATTGCCTGATCTGCTGCCAGTCGAAATTGCCCCAGGGCAACATGCCGTCTATTTCCTTCTGCAAGCTCTGTTGCTTGAGCTGGAGATCCGACCGCTGCTGGAACAGATCCTCGATATGCTTCAGGGCGGCCATGCCGTCCAAAGACTGGTCCATCGGGGCGAATACACCTTCGGCAGGGGCCAGGGCCTGCAGCTGACGAATCACGGCTGTCAACCGGCGACCTTCTTCCAGACGCTGGCGCAAGTCCTCGTTTTCGGCGAGATTCACATCCTTGCGCTCCTTGACATGGAGCACGCCCGTCTCGCGCAATTGCTGCAGGAAAGCCGTATAATGGCGATGATATACCAGGAAGGTATATTTCTTCATAGGAACGATCATAGGCTGCCCTCCTCTGCTTTTTGAGCGCTCTGACGGTTCTTGACGATCTTCTGGGACGATTTGGCCAGGTTTTCCTCGTCTTCCATATAGCGCTTGATTTTTCGTATGGCATCCTGATAACCGGGAATTTGCACCTTCTCGAAGAGGTTCACCTTCTGGGTGATCTTCTTGCGGGCATACTCCAGCAACTGGAGTTTCTGCAGGCAGAAATCATGTTCGATGCCGATGCGGGCCAGCTGCTGCAGCAGGCCGATGCCGTCGGCATACCACTTGGGGGCGTTGAACATGTTGTATGGCTGCAGGCTGAACAGCACCTCGTCGAGCTGCGGGACACGGGTACCGGCCACCTTGCGGGTGGAGAGCACCACGTCCTTGACGCTGACCAGCGAGCCGTCAAACTCGTTCCAGAGCGCATGCATACCCTCGTAGCGGGCGATATTGTCTTCCAGGGCTTGGGCCAGGGCCTTTTCTTCGTCCTTGGCACGCTTCACCTCCAGACGCAGGGCACTCTCCTTGTTCTTGATGGTAGGCAGAGAACGCTCCCGCATCTTGAGCTGTTTTTCCAGCCCCTGCAACGAGGTTTTGTTATATTGAAACGATATTGCCATCAGTTTTTCGGGAAATATTTGTCAACCAACTGCTGTTTGATGTTCAGTTCCTCGACACGGAAATTCTTGGCCATGATCTTCCAAGTCATATCCAGCATCTCGGTGGTGTCCAGATTGACATCGACGGCCAGGATTTCCTTGGAATACTCCTTGGCAAAGGCCAGGGCACGCTCGTCGTAGTCACTCAGGTCGAAACCGTTCTCCAGTTTGGTCTTGGCATTTGCGGCATCCGAATACAGACGCACCGCGGCATTCATCACCTGCGGATGGTCCTCGCGGGTCTTCTTGCCGGCCACCAGCTGTTTCAGACGCGACAGCGAACGGAAAGGATCGACGATGACCTTGCCCACGTCACTGTCACGGCGCAGATACAACTGGCCTTCGGTGATATAACCCGTGTTGTCGGGGATAGCATGGGTGATATCGCCACCCGACAAGGTGGTCACGGCGATGATGGTGATGGAACCGCCGTCGGGGAACTGCACGGCCTTCTCGTATATCTTGGCCAGGTCGGAATACAGGGAACCGGGCATGGAGTCTTTCGAAGGAATCTGGTCCATACGGTTCGACACAATCGACAGGGCGTCGGCATAGAGCGTCATGTCGGTGAGCAGCACCAGCACCTTCTCGTGCTTCTCGACAGCGAAGTATTCGGCAGCCGTCAGGGCCATGTCGGGAATCAGCAGACGCTCGACAGGCGGGTTCTCGGTGGTGTTGACAAAGCTGACGATGTGGTCAAGCACACCGGCATTGCTGAATACATTTTTGAAATACAGGTAGTCGTCGTTGGTCAGACCCATGCCGCCCAGGATGATCTTGTCGGTCTGGGCCCGCAGAGCCACGTTGGCCATCACCTGGTTGTAGGGCTGGTCGGGGTCGGCGAAGAAAGGAATCTTCTGACCGGAAACAAGGGTGTTGTTCAAGTCGATACCGGCGATACCGGTGGCAATCAGCTCAGAGGGCTGCATACGACGTACCGGGTTGACCGAAGGTCCGCCGATCTCCACTTCCCTGCCCTCGGGCACGGGGCCTCCGTCGATGGGTTCGCCGAAAGCATTGAAGAAACGGCCGGACAATTGCTCGCCGACGCGCAGCGTCGGGGCCTTGCCCAGGAACACCACTTCGGCATTGGTCCGCAGACCTTCCGTGCCGCCGAATACCTGCAAGGTGACATCCTCGCCCATGATTTTCACCACCTGGGCCAGCTTGCCATCGACAGTGGCCAGTTCGTCATAACCCACATTGGTGGCTTTCAGCGTACAAGTAGCCTTCGTGATCTGGGTAATTTTGGTATAAATCTTTTGAAATGCTTTTGTTGCCATGGGTATGTGGGTTTATCGGATTGCACGTTCGCTGATAATCTGTTCCAGTTCCTGTTCGAAGCGCTTGAAGTCATCGCTGTGGAACTCGCTGTAGTTCATCTGGCGCAAGGTGTTGATCATACGCTTGAAGTAGTCCATCACTTCGGTGAAGTTGTCAAACTTGAACTGCAAGCGGGTGATACCCGTCACCAGTTTGAGCATATACTGCTGACGCTCGATGGGACAAACACTGTCCACCTTGTCGAAAGCATCCTGCTGCAGAATGACAAAGTCCACCACTTCCGATTTCCAGAAAGTGAGGTGATAGTCGAGGGGCACACCGTCGTCGCCCAGGATGTTGATCTGCTCCTGCACTTCCTTGCCCCGCTGCATGAGGGTCTTCATTTCGTTGACCATCGGGATCCAGTCGGGCGAAATCAGCTGGGAGATGTATTCTTCGAATTCGGGATACTCGATATACTTGGAATAGGAATCGATCGGATTGACAGCCGGATAGCGCTTGCGGTCGGCACGGGCCTGCTCCAGGGCGTAGAAGCAGCGGGCGGCCTTCTTGGTGCCTTCGGTGACCGGTTCCTTCAGGTTACCGCCGGCCGGCGACACCGTACCGATAAAGGTGATGGAACCCGTCTGTCCGTTGTTCAGATAGACAAAGCCGGCACGGCCGTAGAAGGCCGAGATAATGGCCGATAGGTCCATCGGGAAGGCGTCCTGGCCGGGCAGTTCCTCCAAGCGGTTGGACATCTCACGCAGGGCCTGTGCCCAACGCGAGGTGGAGTCGGCCATCAGCAGCACCCTCAGTCCCATCGAGCGATAATACTCGGCGATGGTCATGGCCGTATAGACCGAAGCCTCACGGGCAGCCACCGGCATGTTGGAGGTGTTGGCCACGATGATGGTGCGTTCCATCAGTTTGCGGCCGGTATGCGGATCTTCCAGTTCGGGAAACTCAGTGAAGATTTCCACCACTTCGTTGGCACGCTCACCGCAGGCAGCCATGATGACGATGTCGGCTTCGGCCTGCTTGGAAATGGCATGCTGCAGCACCGTCTTGCCCGTGCCGAAAGGACCGGGGATGAAGCCCGTACCGCCCTCGACGATCGGGTTGGCGATGTCGATGATGCGGACACCCGTTTCCAACAGACGGAAGGGACGGGGTTTCTCCTTGTATGCCGTAATGGCGCGTTTCACGGGCCAACGCTGCACCATGGTCACATTGACATCCTTGCCCGAAGCATCGGTCAGGACGGCAATGGTGTCGTTGATGCGGTACTGGCCGTCGGGCACGATGCTCTTGACCGTATAACTGCCTTGGAAAACGAAAGGCACCATGATTTTGTGAGGCTGGAAGTTTTCATCCACCTGACCCAGCCAGTCGGCTGCGGCGACCGTGTCGCCCACCTTGGCCAAAGCCTTGAATTGCCACAGTTTCTCTTCGTCCAGCGGCGATGTGTATTGCCCGCGACGCAGAAAAACGCCTTCCATCTTGTCCAGGTCGTTTTCCAGACCGTCCAGGTTGCGTGACAGCAGGCCGGGACCCAGGGCGACTTCGAGCATGTGGCCGGAAAATTCGGCCTCGCTGCCCACCTTCAGGCCACGTGTGCTTTCGAATACCTGAACGTAGGCATCAGCGCCGATCACCTTGATCACCTCGGCCATCAGACGGGTCTGCCCTGTCAGGATATAGCAGATCTCGTTCTGGCTGACCGGGCCGTCGACGGTGACAATGACCAGGTTGGAAATGATTCCTTTTACAGTTCCTTTTGTTGACATTATGCTTGTGATTTAAATTATTTGGCTTGTGTTTGAACAGTTGATTTCATCGAGGCGATCAGGGCGCGGAACTTTTCCTCGCCACTGCGGGGATCAAGCTCCATCCAGCGCTCGAGACTCTGCAGTTTGATGAGATAGACCAACAACACCTCGACCGAGAAATAACAGGTCGAACTAAGTTCGTCCAGGAAATCCCACTTGATGCGGTCGATCTTCTTTTCCCTTTCGAGCAGGTCTTCCTCCTCAGAAAGACGCAACACGGCCTCGGTCTGGGGGAAAAGCTGGCTCAGGCCGAAATCCCGGGCCGTGGAAGTGCGAAGTTGCTGTACAATCTCCGAGTCGCCCACCAGCTGCGACTCGACGTCCCAGCCGTATTTGCGGCACGAGAGGGCCAGCAGCAGGTTGTTGAGTGTCTGGGAAAAAGCGAACCATTCACGCACAAAGACATTGGAGCAATGGCTCACATATTCATAGAAAAGCGTCGTCAGGCGATTCTCCTCCTGCCCTTCCGCAATCAGGCCCTCGGCCCGCTCGCGCAGGAAAGTCAGGAAATAAGGCGGCACCCCGGGCAGCGGTCCGCGCTCCTCGAAATCGATCAGCTGCAACTGCTCCTGGAAATCCTCGGCCGTAAGCTGTCCCAGCGGATGCAGGGCAGCCTCCTTGTCCTTGAGCCATGCAAGCAGGTTGCGGTTTTCGTAGTCCATACGGAAATACGAGAGCAGATGGGCGTCGTGGCGCGAAAGACTCTGCATCAGTTCATCGAGATAGTCCGTATAGCCCAGGCTGAGTTTGGCGTCGTCAGGGCTGATATCCGGCAATCCCGATACCAGATAGTAATATTGACTCATGGCTGGCCGGGAAAATCAGAACAACATTTCCACGAGTTTGGGACGCAGGAATTCCTTGAAATACTCGACAAAATCCTGCTTGCCCAACTGGATCTTGTAGGAGCCGTCGGCTGGAGAGAGCACAAAGTCGGTATCAAGGCCGTTCACCTGTTTGATTTCGAGGCCCTGTTTCAGGACATCGGCAGCTTTGGCCTGGAAGAAAGCCGTCAGCGCTTTGGCATCGGCCGTTTCGACTACAAGTTCGCCTTTGGCGGCCCAGTTCTTGACGAAAGTCAGCAACAGATTGGGCATGAAATCCTTCGAAGCGGTGGCTTCTTTGACGCTGTCGGAAACGACCTTGTCGTTGAGCAGGTTGACCACTTCCGATTTCAGGGCTTCGAGCGACTGACCGGCAAAGAGTTTGAGTTCGGCCTTGGTGTTCTTGTCAAGCTCCTCGGCTTGTTTTTTGGCAGCGGAGAGGATATCGTCAGCCTGCTGACGGGCTTCTGAAAGGATGGCAGCCTCTTTTTCGCGGGCCGAGGCAATGATTTTTTCGGCCTCCTGGTTGCCCTTTTCGACACCCTCACGATACAGTTGGTCGGTCAAGTCTTGAATAGTGTTCATATCAATTATATTTATGTTTGTTCATTGCGGCGGGAGTACAAAAGTACATCATTCCCCACCAAAAAAAAAGGATTTCGGAAAGAATATTTATCCTTCCGAAATCCTTTGATAATCAGTATGATGATATATCCGAACACCCCACAGGACAGTCTATCCGCGAAGGGGCGCCGGATGCTCTGCGACTATTCCTCGCCGGGATAAGGCAGATACCAGTCGCCCTCACCCTTGGCCATGAACTCGCTGCGACGCGACGGGAACTTGGCCGACAAAGCCTCACCGATGTAATTGGCTTCAGGACGATGGTGGGTCATGCGCTGCAAATCGTGGAAACGGTTGCCCTGGAAGGCGGATTCCAGCCCCATTTCCTCAATCAGTACTTCCTCGACAAATTCGATGGAATCTTGCAAGGTGACCAAATCGGTCCTAAAGAGGATTCTTTGGGTGGCACCCTGTCCACGGGTCACCGTACCGCAGTTGTCATCAAACTTGGCCAGGCTCCACTGGGCCTTCAAAGTCGAATCCACTTCGTTCTGGTTGATATAAAGGCTGTCTGAAATTGTGGAAGATTTCAATCCACGATTCACCACGGCCAAAGCCAGCGTCGGCTTGCCCATGCGGTTGACAGCCTCGGCATAGCGGAGATAGCCCAAAGTGGCACGCTGCAGGATGACATAATCCTGCTCTTCCCTACCGTAGAAATCGATGTAATAAGTGCCCAGTTCTTCTTTGTAGAGGTCGATATAGGGCACCTGGGCCATCTTGGATTCATCCTCGTCGAAGTCCCAAGGGTCGATAAATTCCGCATTGGATGTCAATTTGCGGATCATGCAAGGATAACCTCTCAAATCGCCGGTGGTAGAGACTGATTCCTCTGACGTGAAGGAATCGTATGTTTTGTTGAGATACAAATCGAGAGCCCGCTGGGAAGGTGCCACATAGAATTTGTTCTTGGTGTAGTTCACCAGATTGCAATTCGTAAACTCACCAAAAGCAATCGTGTAGTAATAAGCTATCACTGCCGATGCCTCATTCGCCGAGCCAAGATCGAACAATCTGAGCCACTTTGCAGTGACGACAGCCGTTTCTGTCTGGTAGATGTTTGTACCTCTGGTTCGAGTGTTGCTCTCTGTCAACAGATGCTGTGTACAACGGTTGTTGACGTCCACCTTCTTACTCTCATCGTTGATGTAGGCATAGTACTGGGCTGCCGCCTTGGCATACTCGTTACGCCATAGATAGAGTTCGCCCAACAGGTAGTGGACAGACAGGAAAAGCGAACCGCTGCTGTATTTTGAAATGGATCCGTAGGCGGGATAATTCACGTTTTCTATAGGAAGCAGTTCATCGACCAGCAAATCGATTATTTCATCCTTGGTTTTCATCAAGGAGGCATCCTTGGAAATCCGCTGGGTCTGCTCCACGGTCAAGATCGGCTCCTCGAAATAGAAAGCCTTGCCGTAATTGAGCGCCAACTGCAGGTAAGTCCAGGCCCGGATAGCCTTGGCAACGGCATACTCACGCTTCATGTAGCGTTCGCCGGCCACCATGATGGAAGTATCCATGTGCTGAATCACGTAATTGCAGTGGTTGATCACCACGTAATAGTCGTTCACCTCGACAAAGGGGTTGTCGGCCGAAATATGCAGGGATGAGAGTTCCCGGAAGGGTTCGGTGGCGTTGTGGGTTACATCCATCATATCGGCACGAAGCTCACCCAGCATGACATAGCGGTCGCCCAAAAGCTGCATCTTGGCCAGGATACCAGCCACAGAATACAGGGAGTCGTTAGGGCTGTCCAAGGTGTTGTCCTCGGCATAAAGGAAACCGTTCGAAGACACCGACAGCATCTTTTCGCACGAAACAAGCGAAAAGGCCAGCAAAGGAAGGGCGATGAATAAATATCTCAATGATTTCATATGCTCTATGGTTGAAGTTACAGATTGAGTTTAAAACCGAGAATGAAGGACTTGCACTGGGGATGCAGACCAGCGTCTATGCCCTGGAACAAAGGATTGTTGGAAACGGATGTCTCCGGATCCCGACCCAGGTATTTGGTGTACATCCACAGGTTGTTGGCCGAAGCCCATACCGTCAGGTCGTTCAGGAACGGAATCTTGTAGGGAACATTCCAAGCCAGGCGTACCGTCTTCAGACGGATGTAGGAACCATCCTCTATCCAACGGCTCGAGAAGCGGGCGTTGCCCATCGGGTCGCCATAGACAGCCTGAGGCATATCGGTCACCTGTCCGTCGGCACGCCAGCGGTTGATCACGGCCAACGACTGGTTGTTGAGCGTACTCATCGACTCCATGACGCGACGATGGTAGTTATAGACATCATTGCCCAAGGAGTAGTTGAATACAGCCGTCAACGTCAGATCCTTGTAGGAAAGGCTGCTGGACAGCATGCCGTAGAAATCCGGATTGGGGTCGCCGATGATGGTCTTGTCGTATTCGTCGATGATACCGTCGGGTGTGCCCGTGGGGCCGTTGATATCCTCGAAGATGGCATTACCGGCCTTGACAGGGGCGGTCGAACCATTGTCAAACTTGTTGTAATAATAGTCGCGGGTGCCATCGGTCTTGGTATAGGCGGTGGAAGCCACTGCGTCGGAAGCATAGACACCCTTGAACTTGTAGCCGTAGAACACGCCTATCGGCTGATTTTCCATGGTCCTGATCTCCGCATCATAGGCCGTGGTCGAGAAAGCGCCGTCGGCCAGGCGGGTCACCTGGTTCTTGTATTTGGAAACCGTAGCCGTGGCTTCCCAGCGGAAATCACGGGTGTTGACCAGACGGGTGTTCAAAGCCAGTTCAAAACCGGTATTGGTCATTTCGCCGTCGTTGGCCCAATAAGTGTCGAAACCGGCGATGGGATCCAATGATTTCAGCACCAGCAAGTCGTAGGTGTGGTGACGATAAAAGTCGGCCGACAGGGAAACCCGGTTCTTCAGCAAGGCGAGATCCAAACCGACATTGTTCTTGACGGTCGTTTCCCATTTCAATCCAGGATTACCCAAATTGCCCAGAACCAAGCCATTGGCCTTCTCAATATAACTGTGCGAAACGAAATAGGGCTTGGACATATAATCCGGGATGTCGTCGTTACCGGTGATACCGGTGCTGACACGCAACTTGAGCAACTCGATCAGCTCGGCATTGGCCATGAAGTCTTCCGAAGAAATCTGCCAGGCACCCGACACCGAGGGGAAGAAGCCCCAATTGACGCCGAACAGTTTCAAGGCGCCCTTTTCGATTTCAGTACCGAAACGCGACGAGGCATCCATCGACACCGCGGCGTTGAGGAAATACTTCTGCATGTAGTCCCAATTGCCGTTGACAAACCAGGAGATGTTCTTGACATGCAAGTCTTCACCTGTCATCTTGCGGCGGATCAGCGAAGTGGTAAGGAAACGCTGTTCATCGTCCGGGGTATTGTAACCCGATGCACGGGTCCAGCTACGGTCCTTGTTGATAAAACGGTAACCCAGCAAGGCGGCGATGTTGTGACCGTCCAACTGCTTCTGGTAATTGAGGCGGGCTTCCAAGGTGTAGCGTATCTCACGCATGTTCTGGGCCTTGACCTCGTTCTCGTACACTTCGTAATGGCCGTCGGCCATATTCACAAAGGGAGCGACACCGGCATGAGGCGTGAAATAGTATTCATACATCTTATCCAACTGGTAACCGGCCAAACCGTTCAAGGTAAAGCTATTGTTCAATTTCCAGTTCGGACGGAGCAGGGCCATGAAGTTGGTCATGTCGGAGCCCATCTCCGACTCCTCCTGAACCGGCAGCGGGTTGTTGATACCCAAGTCGTCGGCCTCTTCATAGAAAGAGGTGAGCGTACTTCTGTCTTCGGAAGATTTCGAATACTGATATGGGTGGAACACAGGCGACTTGACCTGACTCAGGTAGTAGGGAGACGTCGTTGAATTCATACCGTCGTTCCGGGTTTCCGCATTGATACTGCTGATGGTGAAGTCCACCGCCGTGGTGACATTCTTGGCAATTTCCAGATCGGAATTGAAACGGAAAGTCAAATGGGAGAAATCCGTCCCGTCCAACGTGCCCTTGTTGCCGACATAACCCACCGACAAGGCATACATACCGACGGCATCGCCACCGGTGGCACGGGCGCTGTAGTTCTGATGAAAACCGTGGTTGCGATAAATGTAGCTCGACCAGTCGGTATTGTTATGATACTTGTTGTAATACAGGAAATTCGGGTCCTCGTTAAAGACAGGCATCTTGCTTACCTCATCGGCCGAATAGGGCGAATCCTTGTACAACTCACTGAACAACTGACGGCTCTGTTCGGCATCGAGGGTAGGAATGGTGCCGGGCTTGAGCGAAGTGCCGGCCACGGCGTTGACCAGAATCTTGGTCACCACATCCTTGCTTCGACCGGTTTCAATCAGGATCACACCGTTGGCGGCCTTCGTTCCGTAGAGCGAGGAAGCATCCTTGATGACGGTGATGGTCTGGATATCCTGCATGTCGAGATTGGCCAGGTAATTGGCAAAGTATCCGTCGTGAACCGACTCATAGTCCGCGTACGACTCCATGATGACGCCATCGACGACGACCAGGGGCTGCGACTCGGAATTGAGCGAATTGATACCGCGGATATACATCAAAGAGCCGATATCGTCCAAACCTGAACGGTTGATGGTACGGATGGTGCCCAAACGGGTTTCCAGAATGCGGTCGATGGTCTGCATAGGGGTATAAAGCGATATATCCTCCACGGTACTGACAGCCGTTCCTTCGGGAATCAGTTCCTTGGTCACCACCTCGACTTGTCCCTTGGAGCCCATCGGGTTGGACAGCTGTGCCACCACCAGATAGATGCGGACAAAATCACGGCCACGGCGTTCAATGTACCGACGGTCATAGCCCGGAGCCGTCACTTCCATCATGGTCGAAGGCTGCTTGGTCTTCAACGTGAACTCTCCGCTCTCGTTGGTATAGACCGCTATGCTCTTCATTCTGACAGTAGCAGCGTTGATGGGCTGTCCGGTGGCCTCGTCCAAGACTATACCGCGGATGGTCACTGAAGAATCCGCCTGAGCCGCCGTCTGGGCCTGAGCCTTCGGCAAAGCCAGGAGTGTCAGCGACACAGCCAAAGCCAGCATTCGTACAATCGTCTTCATATGCTAAAGTATTTATTCGTTTTCTACAGGTTGGAAAATAATCTCGTCAATGTACATATCCGTGATATACGAACTCAGCTCTTCTGCACCACCTACGGCCGAAGAAACACGAAGATATATATCGTCCGTGCCGTATGGGAACGCAATGGGCTGTGAATTGCCCAAGGCATCCTGTGTCACACACATCGTGTCGATATCGTAGGGATTGGTGGTTCTTGGAGTTCTGTATTCCTTGTCGAAGGGACTGCCGTCCTCAGGATTGGTATAGGAGACCCTGAAAGTCACTTTGGTGGGCAACAACAACGAGGAATCCATATCCCGACGCGAAACGTTGCGTGGCAGGAATACACAGTAAATGTTGTAAGAGGTACTCCGCTGGGTCTTGTCGTGACATTTAAAATCAACCACCGGACGGGCGGCGGGATAATTGCCCACTACCTGGATATAACTGTGACCGGAAATCCTGTCATTCAGCCAGGAGGAATTGGTGCCGTCCGATCTGAGCACATAGATACTGCGTGCATCCTGCTCGACCGTGACCTGATCTTTTTCGTCGTCCTGCATCGTATCGTAGCTCCGCGGAAACTTGCTGTTGGCCTTTTCTGCTTCCTTGGAGAAGGTCGAACGCCAGAAAGAGGTGGGGAAATGGAGCTCATTGGCTATGAACACGACACCGTTGCTGACAACCGTATCGTTCATTCCCTCGAAATAGTAGGCGGGATTTCTCAAAGCCGCTATGCTGTTCTGGCCCTCACGGCGACCGGCGAACTCGATGCGTTCGACCGTCTGCAGATCGGCAGCCGTATAGGCGCCCTTGAAACAGAGACGTCCGGTCACCAGGTCGTAGATGTTCTGCTTTTCCAAAGAATCGGTGACAGCCGGATCTTCCTTGACATACTCATAATCTCCGGTCCGCTTGTTGCGCTCCACCGTATAGGGGCTGTAGTGGTTGTAGGGGCGCAGACTGTCGATGATGGTGGTCCACGCCTCGTTGGTGGGCACAATCATGGTGTAGATCGAGTCTTCGTCCTTGATCTGGCCTACCGGATGCAAACGTTCGTTGCGTTCAATGAAAATGGAGTCATAGACAGACTGGCCATTGACGATGGTCAAAACCTCACTGTTTTCTTCGTCGAATTCGCGATAGTCACCTTTGGCGAAGTATGTGGCGATCGAATCGAAGCCCGGGGTGAACTGGATGAATTCCCAAATGTTGCGGCTGTAAGGCACATAACCGTCAATGATGTGAAGGATGCCGTTTTTCAAGGCCATATCCTTGGTTATCAGACGATTTTCACCGAAATAAAAATCATTGCCCTGACGAGAGAACACGACACGCTTATTGTCCATCATACGAATCTTGACTTCTCCGTTGTTGATGTTGGTCGTCGTGTAGGGGAAGCGGGAAATATGGTTCAATACGAAAACCCTCTTGTCGTAATCGGTCGTCAGATTGGCCGTTGCCATGGCGGCGTTGTTCGGCGCCCATACGGTGAAACTCTGGCTGCGCGACAGCAGGTCCTGCTGACCGGTTTCCTTCAGCAGACTAAGGAAGGAAGACACGGAAGGTTCATTCTCCAAAGCCTCCAAAACTGTTTCTTCCAACACACCGTCCACATGGGAAGCATAGTGCTCGTTCCAGTCGGGATTGGAGCAGGCTGCCACACCTGCCAGCACCGACAGACACAATACGGATTGAAATAATCTCTTCATATCGGATGACATTAATTACTTGTGGTTACATTAGAACTAAGCCCGTAGAAAGGATTCTGCTCCAGCAGCTTGTTGTTCTTGACTTCCTCTTCGTTGATCGGCATGTACAAAGCATCCTGGGTGGTCAGCTTGCTGAAGGCCAGGGTACGGTCGGCCGAGCCGTCAAACTTGGTGTACAACGCCTGTTTCAAGTCTTCTGTGCTGTTCATGCGACGGGAATGGCGCACCAGGTCGAACCAGCGCTTGCCTTCGAACATCAGTTCCCGCTGTCTTTCGTCCAGTACCAACTGACGCATTTGCTCTACGGAAGAGTACATGGAGAGACTCAGGGTGTCATTGCGGTTCATATCGGGATTGGCACGCTTGTAGGTGCGGTTCAATTCCACGATGGCTTCTTCCATCCTTGGATCGGAAGAGGAAGTGGACAATTCCACCAGCGCTTCGGCCTTCATCAAATTGATATCGGCCAAGCGGTAGAACACCCAATTCAGATACTCTTGATCGGATGTGCTGTAGGTATAATTGCCATCGCCGGTGGATGTGACACTGTTACAGGTATATTTGGCGACATTGCAGGCACCTCCGTCGGCAGGACGCACAAAGTAGAATTTTCTCATGTCCGTGGTGGTCATCGGGAAAACGCCCGAATTGGACGGATTCAAAATTGCAGTGACAACCGCCATGGGTTTTACACTGCTGCTGCCATACAGACTCGTGACAGACGAATTCTTCAGACCGGCATCGTAACTGTATTGCAATTCAAAGACAGACTCCGGCGAATTGCCGCGGTTGAACACATCTTGAAGGACGTAATCGATTTCAGCCAAATACGACTGCGCCGTCAACGGCAGGTTGGCTTCATAATCCTGGAATTCCTGGCATTCCTTGACACAGGCTTCCCAATATTCACGGGCCTTGGCCTCGGGCAGGGAATCCGTACCTATGCCACTGGCCTGCCAAAGATAGATGTCGGCCAACAGGGCACGAATCGACTGCTGGGTGAAACGACCCTTGTTATGAGCCTTGCTGGCACCGAAGGAGGTACGGGCGTACAGCTTGGCTTCCTTCAGATTCATGATCAAGGTGTCCAGAATCAGGTGACCGGGGGTCTTGGCCAGGTTGAAGCCTTCAGAGTCGTCAATGGTGGGGTGCGTGACAAAGGGAACATCCCTGAAAGCACGGACCAGATAGAAATAACTGAAAGCCCGGATGGCCAAAGCCTCGGCACGATAGGCATTCATCTGGGAGAGCGTCAGGTTCTTGTCTTCTTCCATCACGCCCGGTGCATAATGCAACACGGTGTTGGCATAGTTGATGGTGACATAGAAGGGGGCCCAGTTCGTGTAGGAATTAGTCGTCAGGATATTGACATCGACCAGCGACTTGAGGTCTTCGGAAGCGGTCTCGGCGGCGGTCAGATTATCGCTGCGGAGTTCACCCCAAACAACAGAATTGACAATCCAGTCACTCTCCTGCATGGACCGGTAACAGGCAGCCACCACTTTTTCAATGTCCGCACCCGTTTTCCAGTAATCCTCCAAAAGGGTCTCGCCTTCGGGATAGACCAGCAACCAATCGGTACAGGAACCCATTCCAACGGTCAGCACCAGAGCCGACAGTGCCAAACCAATCTTATGTAATGTCTTTTTCATATTCTTTGATTGTTAGAAGCCCAGTCTCAAACGGAACAAAATATCTTTCGAACGCGGTGTCTTGCTCGAGTCGGTGGCCACCGAAGTACTGGCGGCACCCACTTCGGGATCCACGCCCGTGTATTTGGTGAACACGGCGACGTTCTGGATAGACAGATACAGGCTCATGGAATTGAGCTTCAGCGGAGTGAGCATTTCACGAGGTACCGTATAGTTGAACGTCATATACTTGAAGCGCAGGAAGGAAGCATCCTCCACATAACGGTCGCTACCCAGGGAGTTGTAGCCGTAGTTGTAAAGGGCACGAGGCATCTCCGTCTGGTCGCCTTCCTTACGCCAACGCCAGTTGACAGCGATACTCTGGTTGTCGTTGCCGCGCATGCTTTCGGCATTCAGACGGGCCATATTGACCACCTTGTTGCCGTAACGATAGTTGAAGAAAGCGTTGAACGAAAGACGTTTCCAACGGAAGTTCAAGCCAAAGCCACCGGTGACGACAGGCAGGGAGTTGCCCAGATAGACAATATCCAGTTCATCGATACTGCCGTCGTGGTTGATGTCGCGATAGATGGCGTCGCCGGCCTTGAACTGATAGGCGGCCGAGTTGCCATAGGCGAAATACATCGGCTTGGTATTGCCCTCGGCATCGAACACCGGCTCACCATTTTCGTTGCGTACAATGGGGCAGGTGTGTTCGGGATGGGCCGGGTCGTACTCGTTGTATTCATAGACGCCTTCATAGACGAAACCATAGATCGAGCCGACCGGGTTGCCTTCCTGGATACGGGTCAGATAGGAAGCATTGTTGTAAGTGTAATCCTTGTTGTAACGGGCCAGAATCTCGTCGGACAACTCAACAATGGTGTTCTTGTTGTTGGAGAAGTTGAAACTCAGGTCCATACGGACGTTGCCGATCTGGAGCAGGTCTCTGACACGTCCGTGCAACTCCCAACCCTGGTTGTCGATGGTACCGTCGTTCAGGCTGCTGATGTCACCGTAGCCGGAGTATGTGGAAATACCTACATTGTTGAACAAGGCATCGGTCGTGTGTTTGTAATAGGCATCGAAACCGAGATCATATTTGCCGTCCAGCAGCTGCAGGTCGAGACCGCCGTTCAGCTGGGTGGTCTTTTCCCAACGCAGGTTGGCCAGCACCATGTTCAACGGGCGGACCGCCGTCATATCGATGTATTTTTCGGGATACTCGCCATAACGGCTCAACCAAAGGAAATTGCCGCCCGGCTCGTTACCGTTGTAACCGAAGCTCCAACGGAAACCTGCTTCTGAAATGATATCTCTCAGGGAGCCGAAGAAAGGCTCGTCACTGATGATCCACTTACCGGAGATGGCCGGGAACAAACCCGTCTTGAAGTTCTTACCAAACTTGGAGCTGCTCTGGACGGCCACCGTACCTGAGGCGATATAACGGCCCTTGTAGGCGTAGTGGAAGTTCCAGCTCCATCGCAGCGAACGCGGATTCTCCTTCGAAGAGTTGCTCAGCGACACCGCGTTGGCATCCGACGAGGGGGACTGTATCAGCAGGGAAGGCAGACCAGCCACAGCCGTACCCATGGAGTTGGTCGTACCGGACGAGATATTGAACTTGGCACTCAAGCGTACCGAGTGGTCGATATTGGGCAAGGCAGGTACAAACGACAGATCGGCATCACCCGATATACTGGTACTCTCACTGTCGGAACCTTCGGCGCGGTTCACCTTCTTTTCATCACTCCAGATGGCATTGGCGGCATCTTTGGGGAAGAACGTGCGGGTTTGTGAAGCATTGATGTCGAAGGAGGCCGACAGTTTCAGTCTCAAAGAGCTGGCCGTCACCTGGGGATCGAGGATTTCATACTGCAGGTGGAAAGCCGGGGAAGTACGGTAGTTGCGCTGGTTGTTGCGGGCCAGCATGGCCACGGCCACCGGGTTGCTCAAGTTCTTCTGGGCATCGGCCAGTTTGGAGTCGGTACGGATATGATAGAAGACATCCGTGTCGTTGCCATCCAGGTCCTGGGCATAGACACTCAGGTTGGGCATCTTCTGGTAACCGACACCCAGCGGGTTCTCGTAGTTCTTGTCGTTATCGGCATAGGTATAGGCGAAGTCGGCCGAGAACTTGATGCGTTTCGACACATCGTAGTCGATCGAGGAACGCATACTCAGACGATTCAGCAACTGGCCGATGACCGTACCGGTTTCGGTGTAGTAGCCAGCCGATACACGGAAGGTGACACTTTCACCACCGCCGGAGACAGTCAGCTGGTTGTCGTGCACACGGGCGATGCGGCTCACTTCTTCACGCCAGTCGGTGTTGTTGTTGTAGTTTTCGTATTCCGTAAAGTTGGTATCGTAGTTGAATTCCGGGATGTCGGAAGCCGTAGGATCCAAATCGGGGTTGTAATACGACTGCTTCATGAGCATGGTGTAGTCGTCACCGTTCAACATGTTCATGCCTTTAGGCTGACGCTTGCGCGTATAGGAATAGGAGTAGCTGACACGGGTCGGTCCTTTTTTACCACGCTTGGTGGTGATCAACAGCACACCGTTGGCGCCTCGCGTACCCCACATGGCCGTGGCGGCGGCATCCTTCAATACCGTGATGGTGGCGATATCGTCCGGAGCCACACTGATCAACTGGGCGTATTGCTCTTCGTTGGCCGTGGCAAAGTCGAAGTCGGCATCAATCTGCGTATTGAAAATCACATCGTTGACCACAATCAGCGGTTCGTTGGTCGCATTCAGCGAAGTGGTACCGCGGATACGCATCGACATACCGGCACCGGGCTCACCCGAGACATTGACAATGTCCAAACCAGCGATCTGGCCTTGCAAGGCATCGTCGATGGAGGCCACCGAGATACCTTCGAATTCCTCGGCATCGATCTTCTGCATGGACATGGACACCTCTCGCTGGGGAATGTTGAACACACCGGTGTTGGTCATGGCCTTGGCCGTGATGACGACGTCGTCTATCAATGTGCTCTTTTCCGCCATGGAAGCATTGATCACTTTCTGCTCACCGATGGGAATCTCCAGGTCCTCAAAGCCCATGTATCTGAACTTCAGCTTATTGGCGCGATTGTTCACCTGAAGGACGTATTCACCGTCGTAGTTGGTCACCGTTACGGCATAGATACGGTTGCTCGCATCGATTTCAGTCACAGTGACGGAAATCAGCGGCTCGCCGTCCTCTTTGGCTGTCACCTTGCCTCGCACAATGTTGGCGGTATTGGTCTGAGCCGACACTGTCAGAGTGAACAGGCATGAGAGCAACATCATCATGCCGTATTTTGCTATACTCTTACTCATAACTATTTAACTATCGAACCAGTATTGGTGTTTACACATATAACTTTGCTGGCTGCCTGCAAGTGCTCGTCCGTGGCATTGGTCGGAGTGGTCGTACCGTTTTCGTAATACTTGCTGACGGCATAAGCCTGCACATAGAGCAAGGAATCGCTCTCCGCCCTACCCGTGTTGAAATTGAAATCCTTGGTACCATCCTTGTAGTAGAACAACTTACGACCGTACATGGGATCCACGTCACCAGGGCTGAGCGCAGTCGTGGAGGGGATGGTGATCACATTGGCGGGATTGCTGCCCCAATAATATTTGATACCTTTTTCAATGATGACTTGGTTGCCGTTGGCGGCCGTGCCGTTATAGACCACGCCGTCGCCGTTGTCGTCAACCGCCGTGGTGGCCAGGACAATCAGGTAGTTCTTGTTGGTGGCCGTGTAGTTGAACGTCAGGCTCGGAGCCTTGATCACCGTCAGGAAGGTGTCGAGCTCGTGGACGGTGGTACGGGCCGAATAGTCCGACAAGGATGCCGAGACATTGGAGATATTCGCACCGCTGAAATACAGGTCGCGGGCCATCAGGTTGTACAGGTTGTGACTCTTTTCCACCTTGATCGAACCACGCTTGTTGATGCTGTAAGGCACTTCCTGTCCGGTGTTGAAGGAAGTGGCCGGGACCAGGATCAGATTCTCGCCGTCCTGGGTGACATTCAGCGTGTAGAACTTACCAGTGGCGGAATTGATGAGCGAAGTCTCGTAGGTAGTGTCTGTCACCTGGTAGCCCTTGATGAAGACCGAATTGTCCTGGAAGTGGTATCTCAGGAAGTCCACCATCTTAGCCGTCATCTGACGCTTCTTGGCCTGGTCTGAAGTGGCATTGATCTGCGTCCAGGTGGGCAGACCGGCCGCATAGGCCTTGGCCATGGCGGCATTGTTGGGCACATAAAGCGTGTAGTGATATGCGATATAGAACTTGACGTTCTGGTCGATCATCGAAGTGTTCTTGATCGAGCTGACAAAAATCAGCTTGTTGGGATCCGAAATATCGGAGCAGGCATTCAGGAAGTCGGTAAACTCGCTATGAGACCTCAAGGTCTTGTAAACCGAGTTGAAGGGCTGCTGCAGCACCTTGTCCACCATGTAGGTCTTACCGTTGCGGAAGTTCAGGAACTTGGTCAGGTTGGGCGAATAGGCCGGATCGTTCCAGGCGCCGGAGCTGCCGCCCCAGGTCTGGTTTTGTTCCATGTTGCCGCCACCCCAGATCTTCACGTTGTTGTCGTCGGTCATCTGGACACGGACATAACCCATTCCCTTGGTCTGGTAGTATTCCTGTTCGGGCTTCAACTCACCTATTATAATATGGTAGTCGAGCATCTCGTTCATCAAGGCGGTGATGGTGGAACCCGACATCCGGGAATCCTCCGAGCCGACACGCACGCGGGCGCCGGGATCGGACTCATCGATCTGGTAACGGATTGCCTCTACGGCATTGTTGTCCTCGTTATAAACGAAATCCAGCACTTCGTGATAAGGCCGGCCCATGGACGAAGGATAGATGTAGTTGCTGATTCCCTCGTCGCTCGGGACAATGAATGTATAGGGGGGCACATAGCCGTTGGTATAGACCGTCTCCATCGACTTCAGGTAGATGTCGAAGTTCAGGTCGGCCAAGCCTTTGTTGAAGACGCGGGTGTTCAAACCGACCAGCACCGGTGCCATGACCGAGGCATATTCAACGGGCGGATACACTTTGTTGGTGACATAGACGGCACCGTTGGTCGTCACACGGGCTTCCTGGACATGCTCCTTGCGGACGCCGATTTCGTCCCACTGCTCGTTCTTCAGTCCGATGAACTTGCTGGGCAGCGAAGTCAGGAAGGAATATTTCATGTGTGCATTGATGAACTTGCAGGCGATGTCGTTGGGCACACTGTCCCAAACATGATAACGGTCGTAGAGGTAGGAACCTTCGCCCGTGGGCGAGAAGTACTCCTGCATGGCCTGGTCGCTGGGAACAAACATGGCGGCCATGTCGTTGCGGCCGTTGCCGTTCCGCTCGTATCCGTTCCAGCCCGGATCCAGGATCAGGCGCTCCGATTCAGGGACAGAGGCACCGGCAGGAGTCAGCGTATTGCCGCCGCCCTGCGACAGGGAAGCGAAATAGCGACGGACATAGATGGTGTCTTCCAGGGGGAAATCGGGATGCAACTGACGATAGGTGTTCGAACGGTTGACATCAGGATACGGGGCGCTGAAACGATCCATCAGCGAATTGAAGACTGTCAGGTTGCTGTTCTTGCGGATGAAGGCGGCCATGTTCTCACGCGGCAGCAACAGGCCGTCCAGGACGTGGATATAACCGTTCTTGCAAGTGATGTCCCTCTCTATGATCTTGTGGTTGAGCACAAAGCCGTCGCCTTTCTGATGCTGCAAACCGTTGAACAACACGGCAAAGTCGTCGTCCGTAATGTTGTGGACATCGACCAGTTCCTGCAGGATATGGATCAGACGGGGCGAGGTGTTGTCGTTGAGGACATAGATGCCTTTCGCACGGTAGGGGGCGAAGTAAGGATTCTTGGCTGGCAGGCTCTCCTTCTCGAAATCGAGCATGTCGAGCGGGTCGAGCGAAGTTTCCCGGCGCATGACCATACCCTTGACGTAGCCGGCCTCATAGGAAAGCATTTCCACCAGGTTGGCGTCGTTCACCATGGAGTATTCCATGATGCGGTTCAGCATCGAGCGGGTGAAATCCTCGAAACAGGTGACACCCTCGTCGTTGTTGCGGAAATACTCTTCGAATGATTTGTCCTTGCACACGAACATGGTCTTGCTACCGGTCCTGTTGAGGACGTCCTTGTAGTTGCAGGAGTCGATGATGCGGACGAAATAGGAGTAATCCGGATTACCGGCCGAGTCACGGTGCGACTTCAGATAATCATAGATGCTTGCACCCAGCCAGTCCGGCTCCCGGTCGTCGTAATGATACGGATCCTTACACGAGGACACACAGACAAGTGCCACAGCCACAAGCACCGACAAAAGGCTTTGTGATCGTTTCAACATATCCATAGAGTTATAGTCTTTGATTTTCTCTCCAAAACAATTACTTTTGCGGCAGTCCAGCCAAAAGCGAGAGACCTTCGCATTCGGACGCAAATATAGGCACAATTCTCTTTACGACCTAATTCGTTTCAGATAAATAATTATTAAAAAAAAGCAGGGCTGCTCAAAAAAAACCATAAGCGTACCCAGATGATTGATTCGCAGACCATAAGCAAGATCATGAGTGCCGCCCGCATCGAGGAGGTGATCGGCGATTTCGTCTCCCTGCGCAAGAGAGGGGCCAACTACGTGGGCCTCTGCCCTTTCCACGACGAAAAAACGCCCTCCTTCAGCGTATCACCCTCCAAAGGCATCTGCAAGTGCTTCAGTTGCGGCAAAGGAGGCAACGTGGTCCATTTCATCATGGAACATGAGCAGCTTTCCTACTACGAGGCGCTCAAGTGGCTGGCGAAGAAATATCATATCGAAGTCGTCGAAAAGGAGCTCAGCCCGGAGGAACAGCAGCGGCGCAACGACCGTGAAAGCATGTTCATCATCAACGAGTTCGCCCGCGACTTCTTTGTCGATACCCTGCACAATACCCCCGAAGGGCGCAGTGTCGGTCTGAGGTATTTCCAGCAGGAACGCGGACTGCGCGACGACATCATCCGGCAGTTCCAATTGGGATTCAGTCCGGAAAAACGCGACGAGTTGAGTCTCAATGCCCTGCGCAAAGGCTACAGCAAAGACTTGCTCATCAAGACCGGCCTTTCCCTGCAGGGCGAGGGCGGCAACCTCTACGACCGCTACCGCGAGCGCGTCATCTTCCCGGTCCATACCGTCTCGGGCAAGGTGGTGGCCTTCGGCGGACGCATCCTGAAAAAATCTGACAAGCTGGCCAAATACGTCAACTCTCCCGAATCGGAAATATACAGCAAAAGCGCCGAGCTTTACGGCCTGTATTTCGCCAAGCAGGCCATTGTCAAGATGGACCGCTGCTTCCTGGTCGAAGGCTACCTGGATGTCATTTCCATGCATCAGGCCGGCATCTGCAACGTGGTCGCCTCCTCGGGCACTTCGCTCACCCACGGCCAAATCCGGCTCATCCACCGCTTCACGGAAAACGTCACCGTGCTCTACGACGGCGATGCCGCCGGTATCAAGGCTTCTCTCAGAGGCATCAACCTGCTGCTCGAGGAAGGGCTCAACATCAAAGTAGTGCTGCTGCCCGAGGGCGAAGACCCCGATTCCTACGCCCAAAGCCACAGTTCGTCGGAGTTCATGGACTACATCAAGCAAAACGAGACCGACTTTATCCGCTTCAAGACTGCCATCCTGCTCAAGGACTGCGGCAACGATCCCTTGAGCCGTGCCTCCCTCATCCAGGACCTGGTCGAGAGCATTGCTCTGATTCCCAATGAAATCATTCGATCTGAATACATCAAGGAATGCAGCAGATCGCTCGACACCCGCGAGGACATGCTGCTCAAGGAGGTCAACAAACGACGCTGGAAGCAGGCTGAGCGCAACCGGCAGCAGCGCGACTTGCAGCAACGCTACCAGGACTACCGCCTGCAGCAGACTGGCCAGGCGGCTCCGGCCGGCCAGGCCGCACAGCCCGACATGGCTCCGCCTTCTGAAGAGGTTCCCTTCCCCACCGAGGCACCGCAACTGGCCCGACCGGACAACGGGACAGCCGACACCCCTCCCCAGTTGCCACCCAAGCAGGCTGCCAACAGCATGCACGACTACGAAAAAAACCTGCTCAGGATGATTGTCCGCTATGGTGAGCGCAGTCTCTTCACAGAAGAAGACGGCCACACGGTTTCCGTGTTGGAATATATCATGGAAGAGCTTCAGATAGACCAAGTTACATTTTCCGATCCCTGCTACCGCAAGATGTACGAAGAGGCATGCCAGCATATCTCAGACCCCAACTTCGTAGCAGAGCGATACTTCCTGCAGCACCAGGACAGCCAGGTCAGTCTGACGGCTGCCGAGCTGGTCACCGACCGCTACGAACTGAGCAAGATTTACCTGCCCGAAGACAACGATTCGATGAGCTTCCGCAAGAAAGTGAAAAGAGAGGAGGACATGCTCGGCGAGCTCATCCCTCACCTCATCGAAGACTGGAAATACAAAATACTGAAAGACAAAATCAAAGAGGCCATGCAACAGATCAAACAGGCCCAGCGGAGCGGCGACAACCAGGCGGTCATGAAATGGATGACCACCTACCGCGATCTGCGCGAGACCGAAAAAGTGTTTGCCAAAGCCTTGGGAGAAAGAATTATCAGTTTATAAGAATTCATGTACTATCTTGAAACCCGCAACGTGGTCAAGCAATACAGCGGCCACAAAGCCCTGGACGATGTCAGCATCCAGGTCAACGAAGGCAAGATCTACGGGCTGCTCGGCCCCAACGGCGCCGGCAAAAGCACCCTGATCCGCATCATCAACCACATCACCGCGCCCGACAGCGGCCAGGTCGTTTTCAACGGCCGTCAGATGACCGAGGCCGACATGGCCAAGATCGGCTACCTGCCCGAGGAACGCGGTCTGTATAAGAAAATGAAGGTGGCCGAACAGGCCCTCTACCTGGCCCAGCTCAAAGGCATGACCCGCAACGACGCCCGCCAGAGCCTCAGACACTGGTTCGAGAAATTCGACATCAAGGACTGGGCCGACAAGAAACTCGGCGAGCTGTCCAAGGGCATGCAGCAGAAAGTGCAGTTCATCATCACGGTGATGCACCGTCCCGAGTTCCTCATCTTCGACGAGCCATTCAGCGGTTTCGACCCGGTCAACGCCCAACTCATCCGCAACGAGATACTGGAACTGAAAGCTCAGGGAGCCACCATCATGTTTTCCACCCACAACATGGCCTCGGTCGAGGAAATCTGCGACGAGATCGGCCTGATCAACCGCTCGCATCTGGTACTCCAGGGCGATGTCGACGACATTCGCGAAAGCCACCGGCAGGGCCGGTACCTGGTCAAGGTGCGCCGTCCCACCGACGAACCGACCGGTCGTAAGATGCTCGACTCCAGCCTCTATCAGTGGGACAACCTGACCGAAAGCAGCCATTACTGGACATGGCAGTTGCGCAAAGCCGGACAGGCCTCGATGCCCGACGTTTTCAAGGAGATTGCCGACCGTTTTGACGTGATTTCCTTCGAGGAGCTCATCCCCGACATGAACGAGATTTTCATCAAGACCGTACAAAATATTGAACAACACTAAAGCATCACGAAGATGAACAAACTGTCTATCATCATACAACGGGAATACTTGTCGAGGGTCCGCAAGAAATCCTTCATCATCATGACCTTCCTCACCCCTCTGCTCATGGTGGCCCTCATCATGGTGCCCCTGCTGCTTTCCACCGTCAAGAGCAGCAAGACCCAGCTCATCGCCGTCAACGACGAAAGCGGACTGTATGCCGGCCGGCTGCAGGACAGCAAAAGCTGGCAGTTTGTCGCAGTCAGCGAGGACATCTCCTCCCTGGCTCCCGACAATCGCAACGATTTCTATGCCTGGCTGTCCATCCGCGGCCTGCTGACCGACAGCACCGGCCAGGTCAAGATCTATGCCACCCGGCAGATTCCTATGGACCTCAGCAGCGACATCCGCAACCAGCTCGAAAAGATGGCGTCGGACGACAAGATAGCCTCCTACGACATCACTGAGCTGGCACAGATCCTCAAAGAAGTGCACCCTGCCGTCCGCACGGAAAACATCCTCTGGTCCGACAAGGCCGAAGGACAGGAGATCAAGACCTCTTCCGAGATTTCGATGGTCATCGGCATGGTGGCCACCATGCTCATCTACATATTCATCTTCGCCTACGGCAGCATGGTTATGAACGGCGTGGTGGAGGAAAAATCCAACCGCATCGTCGAGATCATCGTTTCCTCGGTCAAGCCCTTCCAGCTGATGATGGGCAAGATTATCGGCATCGCCTTGGTCGGCCTGACCCAGTTCATCATGTGGATCCTCCTGATCATGCTGCTCAGCACCATCGGCCTGGCTTCCATGGGATTGCCTGTCGATACGCTCATGTCGGCCAATATGCCGCAGGAAGCCGCATCAATGAATGTCAACCTCAGTGCCGAGGCGCTCAACGGCATCGAGATTTTCCAGTCGTTCAACTGGACGAGCATCATCATCTGGTTCATCCTTTTCTTCCTGGGCGGCTACCTGCTCTACGCTTCGCTTTTTGCCGCCATCGGAGGTGCCGTCGACAACAACGAGGATTCGCAGCAGTTTACCCTGGCCATCACCATCCCGGTGCTGCTGGCCTTGTATATCGGCATCTACGGCGCCATGAACCCCGACGGGCCGCTGGTGTTCTGGTGTTCGTTCATTCCCTTCTTCTCGCCCGTGGTGATGATGGTACGACTGCCCATGGGCGTGCCTTTCTGGCAGATAGCCCTCTCGTTCGGGCTGTTGGTCGTCACTTTCCTGCTCTGCGTCAAGCTGGCGGCCAAGATCTACCGCACCGGCATTTTGATGTACGGCAAGAAAGTCACCTACAAAGATTTGTGGAAATGGATACGATATAAGTCATAATAGTATTATCTTTGGCGAACCAAGATTTTATCAATGACAAGCAACAAGACACTCATCAAACACATCACCGATGCCATCCAGGAGCGCAAAGGCCAGCAGATCACCCTGGTCGATCTAACCGGTCTAGACAACTCCGTGTGTGATTATTTCGTCATTTGCGAAGGCACCTCCAACACCCAGATCCTGGCCATCACCGACCATATCGAAGACTACGTGCGCGAGCACTGCAAGGCCAAGCCCTACTCCTGCGAAGGCCAGCGCAACGCCCTGTGGATCGCCATGGACTACGGAGACATCATGGTACACATATTCAACCATGAAGCCCGCCAGTTCTACGACCTGGAGCACCTGTGGTCGGATGCCGCCCTGACCGAGATACCCTCCCTCAGTTAATTTCCCGTCAAACCCGTATCATGGAAGAAAACAGCCACAACCGTCCCGCGCCCGAGTTCCGACCCCGTCAGGGCCGGGGCAGACAGCCCAAGTTCAATATCTACTGGATCTATGCCATCATCCTGGCCGGTCTGGTAGCCGCCAATATGTTCCCCGGCAAAAACGGGGGCAGCCGGGAGATTTCCTGGACCAAGATGGAAGAATACATTTCTGCCGGCTATATCCAACAGGCCACCTGTATCTCCAACAAGAACGAAGTGGAGCTCAATGTCCGCAAGGAAGCCCTCAAGGAGGTCTTCGGGGAGGATGTCAAAATGAACAATCCCCCCATTCTGACGGTCAAGATCCCTTCGGCCGACGAATTCAACAGCTATGTGGGCCAGGTCAGGAAAGACAATCCGGCGCTTGAGATGGAAGTCACCTACAAGGAAGGCTCCAATCTGCTCGTCAGCCTGCTGGTCAACCTGGGGCCGTTCATCCTGCTCATCCTGCTCTGGATCTTCCTCATGCGGCGCATGTCGGGCGGTCCGGCCGGCGGCGGGGGCGGCGGCAACATCTTTTCTGTGGGCAAGTCGCAGGCCCGCCTCTTCGACAAAGGCAGTGCCAACCGTGTCACGTTCAAGGACGTAGCCGGGCTGGCCGAGGCCAAGCAGGAAGTCGAGGAAATCGTCTCATTCCTGAAAAACCCGGCCAAATACACCGAGTTGGGTGGCAAGATCCCCAAAGGAGCCCTGCTGGTCGGTCCTCCGGGCACCGGCAAGACCCTGCTGGCCAAAGCCGTGGCCGGTGAAGCCGATGTGCCTTTCTTCTCGATGTCGGGTTCCGACTTCGTCGAGATGTTTGTCGGGGTGGGCGCCTCGCGTGTGCGAGACCTCTTCCGCCAGGCCAAGGAAAAAGCCCCCTGCATCATCTTCATCGACGAAATCGACGCCGTAGGGCGTGCCCGCGGCAAGAATCCCAACATGGGAGCCAACGACGAGCGGGAAAACACGCTCAACCAGCTGCTCACCGAAATGGACGGCTTCGGCACCAACAGCGGTGTCATCATCCTGGCCGCCACCAACCGCGCCGACATCCTGGACAAAGCCCTGCTCCGTGCCGGCCGCTTCGACCGCCAGATCACGGTCGATCTGCCCGACCTGAACGAGCGCAAGGAAATCTTCGACGTCCACCTGGCACCGCTCAAACTCGACGACAGCATCAACTCCGAGTTCATGGCCAAGCAGACGCCCGGTTTCTCGGGGGCCGACATTGCCAATGTCTGCAACGAAGCCGCCCTGATTGCTGCCCGGAAAAACAAGAAAGCCGTCCAGAAACAAGATTTCCTGGATGCCGTCGACCGTATCGTCGGCGGACTGGAAAAGAAAAACAAGATCATGACCGCCGACGAGCGTCATGCCATCGCCGTCCACGAAGCCGGCCATGCCACCCTGGGCTGGCTGCTGGAATATGCCCACCCGCTTATCAAGGTCACCATCGTGCCCCGCGGCAAGGCACTGGGGGCTGCCTGGTACCTGCCTGAAGAGCGCCAGCTCACCACCCTCGAGCAGATGCTCGACGAAATCTGCTCCACCCTGGGCGGCCGGGCGGCCGAAGAACTCTTCCTGGGCCGCATCTCGACAGGTGCGCTGAACGACCTGGAACGCGTCTCCAAGCAGGCCTACGCCATCATTGCCTACTACGGCATGGGCGAGAGCTTCCGCAATGTCTCCTACTACGATTCGACCGGTGCCAGCGAATATTCCTTCCAGAAGCCCTTCAGCGAGAAGACCGCCGAACAGATCGACAAGGAGGTCAACGACTTGATCGACGCCCAATACGAGCGGGCCAAGAAAATCCTGCTCGAGCATGCCGAAGGGCATCGTCAGCTGGCCGAGCGGCTGGTCGAACGCGAAGTGATCTTCGCCGACGACCTGGAAGATATTTTCGGCAAACGCCAGTGGATGTCCCGCACTGAGGAACTCTTTCAGGAGAACCGGAAACTGCAGGAGGAAAACGGGTCCCCTGCTCCACTCCAGGAGGGTGACTCCAGCATTGAGGCCCAGCCTGCCCCGGAAGCCGATCCCTCGGAAAAATCGGCAGCGGCCGCGGAGAATCAAGAAGAATCTACTGAAAACCAAGAATAAAAACCATGTGGTTGCGAGCGCTGACCGGTAGTCTGTATGTAGCCTTGATTGTGGCGTGCCTCCTGTTGGGCCCCTACAGTTTCGGCCTTTGTTTTGTCTTGCTGACGGCGCTCTGCCTGCATGAATTCTGCAGTCTTTGCCGCCACCATGGTTCACTGCCCGTCAACGAGCCCCTGAGCCTGTTGGGCGGGTTGTGGCTGTTCGTGGCCGGCTGGCTGTATTTCTCCGGCACCGCCGGTGCTGTCATTTTCGCTCCCTGGCTGCTTTTCCTGTTGCTGGCCGCCACCCTGGAAATCTTCAACAAGGAGCTGAAAGACCTCCGCACGCTGGCCTACACCCTGCTGTGTCAGCTTTACATAGCCTTGCCCCTGACGATGCTTTCCCGCCTGGCCTTCTTTCCCGAAGGCTACAGCTGGCACCTGTTGCTGGGCTTTTTCATCTTCCTTTGGACCAGCGACACCTTCGCCTACCTCTGCGGCAAGCTCCTGGGCCGTCACAAACTGATTGAAAGGGTTTCCCCCAAGAAGACCTGGGAAGGGCTGGTCGGCGGACTGCTTTTCGCCGTGGTGGCCGGCGCCATCATGGCCGAGGTTTTTCCCGAAGTGCTTTCCTTGTGGGCCTGGATGGGCTTTGCCCTGGTCACGGCCGTAGCCGGCGTACTGGGCGACTTGTTCGAGTCACTCTTCAAGCGCACGCTCGGCGTCAAGGACTCGGGCCATATCCTGCCCGGCCACGGCGGCATGCTCGACCGGCTGGACAGCTGCCTGTTTGCCGCCCCCGCCTGTGTGCTCTACCTGTTGCTGCTTTTCTGAGCGGCATATATTTTGGCAGCCGGCATTAAACCTTCGGTTTTGCCAGTTATCTGAATAAATGACACCGGTATTTCCGGTACTGTGAAATGGACATCAACGTCGAAAAAGAGCTCTCCGAGCAGCTACGCCAGCCTGAAACCCGGCGCGCTGCCTTCAACCGGCTGGTCAAGGAAATGAGCCAGCCGCTCTACTGGCAGATCCGTAAGATGGTGCTTTCCCACGACAGCGCCAACGACGTGCTGCAAAACACCTTTATCAAGGTATGGGAGCATCTCGACCAGTTCAAGGGCGAGGCCCGGCTCTCGACCTGGATGTACCGGATCGCCATCAACGAGACCTACGCCTTCCTCAACAAGGAACGTACCGAGTCGCTGGCCGACTTCACCGACCTGGAAGATGTCATGGTGCAGCGCCTCTACAGCGATCCCTGGTTCTCGGGCGACGACACGGCGCGCAAATTGCAGGAAGCCGTCCTGAGCCTGCCCGAAAAGCAGCGCCTGGTGTTCAATATGAAGTATTACGACGACATGAAATACGAGGAAATGTCCGAGATACTCGGCACCTCGGTCGGAGCGCTGAAAGCCTCCTACCATCATGCTGTCAAGAAAATAGAGGCCTATGTTACGGCCGACGTTTTTTGATTATTGTGTTAATTATTTAAACCTTTCGACCGACGACACATCTAAGCAGTGTAAGAAGCGAACAAAAAAAAGGATACGATGAAAGAAAATTTGAAATCTGAGGACTACATGGAGATGTTCAAGGTGCCCGACCACTATTTTGAAGATTTCCAGCAGCAGATGGAAAAGCGCATTGATGACATACAGGCAGCTTCTGTCATGGAAAACGTGAGAGGCGCTCAGATACCTTTCTTCCAGAAAGTGAGGCCCTATCTCTATATGGCAGCCATGTTTGTCGTCATCTTCCTGGTCATCCAGGGGATATTCCGGCGGCAGACATCCAACACTCCTTCCGTAGCGCAGACCGAAGCCAGCGACCTCTACGAAGAGATCAACGACGCGCAGATCACGGCCGAGGACATCCTGATGAGTTCCCTGGACGGCTACGGATTGATGTACTACCTCTACGAAGACAGTTACAACGACGCAGAGTAAACTCTCAGACACTATGAAACGTTGGATCTA